>Ga0075014_100000014_pt1 | contig 78676 bp, 58 predicted proteins | sample AleBraG_ABR_2014_FD_71472 | JGI IMG/M metagenome (GOLD analysis project Ga0075014, IMG submission 71472) | Freshwater sediment microbial communities in response to fracking from Pennsylvania, USA - Alex Branch Run_MetaG_ABR_2014 | ecosystem: Environmental > Aquatic > Freshwater > Creek >... | reverse complement strand
GCCTGTCCGTAGGAGAACACGACCACGTTGCCCTTGCCATGAAGTTCCTCGGCCACTCTTTTGCCGCCGGTCACCCCAGCGCCATAATTGTTGGTGCCGATGAAGAACAGCCGTTTGCTGCCCGGCGCATCGGAATCGATGGTGATCACCGGGATTCCGGCCGCGATGGCGGAGTCGATATCCGCCTTCATCAAGGCAGCATCAGCGGTCGACACCAGGATGCCGGCTGGTTTGGCGGCAATCGCTTTGCGCAGCGCAGCTTGTTCCTCTTTTGGATCATAGCCGTCCGGCCCGGTAAACTCCGCCTTGACCTTCATCTGTTCCGCTGCCTGCATGAAGCCCGCTCCGGCAGCCTTCCAGTAGGGAACCTGGATATTGGCCGAGATGAGGTAATACTTCTCGTCGGTATCATGGCGGGAACCGCCACAGCTCAAAAGGGAAGTGATGAGTGCGAGAAAAAGCAGGGGAAGCAGTAGCCAGCGGGAACGGGACATGACATCCTCCTCAAAGATACTGCGGGAAGCATTCTACTCCTTGGCGGTATTGAATCAAGCGGCGCCGTTCCGACACTCGGACGGCGGCATCCCGCACGGGAAGAGCGCTGTTTAACGCACGCTGGCCGGTTCAAGCCCAATGCGGCAGAGATGGTCCTCGAGCGCATGCCTTTCATGGTCGCGATAGGCCTGGTTGCGCCTCGTCAGTTCGTCGAAATCCACCTGGTGCGCGTCGAACTCGGGTCCCTCCACGCAGGCAAACCGCACTTTCCCGCCGACATTGACCCGGCAGCCTCCGCACATGCCGGTTCCATCGATCATGATGGGATTCAGGCTGGCAAAGGTCTTGACGCCCCATTCCTTCGTGAGATTCGCTGCCGCTTTCATCATCGGGATCGGGCCGATGACGTGCGAGGCGTGCAGGCCATTGCCGGTATACCACTTGCGCATCAGGTCCACCACCGTGCCGCGGAAACCGTTCGAACCGTCGTCCGTAGCCCACTGGACTTCGTCGCAAGCGCCGCGCAATTCTTCATCGAGAATAATCAGGTCTTTATTGCGTGCTCCGCATAAAGCAGTTACGCGGTTCCCGGCCTCGCGAAACGCCCGCGCCACGGGAAGCAATTCCGCAACTCCGACGCCGCCGGCCACGCAAAGCACGTGGCCCAGTTTCTCGATGGTCGCCGCTTCCCCGAGCGGTCCGATCAAATCTGCGACAGCATCGCCTTCTTTCAATGCGGCGAGTACCTTAGTCGTCTTACCGATCACCTGCACCACGAGAACGATGCTCTTGCGCTCGGGATACCCTCCCACCAGCGTCAGCGGAATGCGCTCGCTGTCCGCCTTCGGTCGCAGGATGACGAACTGTCCCGGTTTCCAGTGCTCGACTACCCGTGCTGCTTCAATTTCAAGCTGCACTGTGTCGGGAGTGAGCTGCCGCCGGGCGAGAATGCGATGCGTCTCGACAACTTCAGCTGGCGCCTCGGGGTGGCTTTCTTTCGTGCTCAAGGCCTTGTGGATGGCTTCCGCCGCGATGCGCCCGTCGTGCATGGCCAGAATGACGGTCGAACCGCCCCGCACCACGTCGCCACCGGCGTAAACCGCATCCAGGCTGGTCTTGCCGAATTCATCCACCTTGATTTTGCCGCGATTTGTGATGAGCTGTGGCGTGGCTCGCTGCAACGTCGGGTTCGGACCTTGCCCAATGGCTTCTACGATCGTATCCACCGGGAGGCGGAACTCCGACCCTTCCATCGGAATCGGCGACGGACGGCCCGACTCATCCGGCTCACCCAGCTTCATACGGATGCATTCGACTTCCTTTACGTAACCCTTCTCGTCGCCGAAAATGCGCACCGGCGCCGCCAGAAACTCGAACTTCACGCCCTCACCTTCCGCGTGCTCAATTTCCTCCACACGCGCTTTCATCTCCGCCCGCCCGCGGCGGAACAGGATGATGCTCTCACTGCCCATGCGCTTGGCCCAGCGCGCCGCATCCATGGCCGAGTTGCCGCCGCCGACCACAATCGTGCGTTTGCCAACCCGCACCGGAGTGTCCACCGTTTTGTCGTAGGCATGCATCAGGTTGATGCGCGTGAGGAATTCGTTGGCCGTGTAAACGCCAATCAGACTCTCGCCCGGAATGCCCATGAACCACGGCAAGCCCGCGCCCGTCCCGACGAAGATGGCTTCGAATCCTTCTTTCTGGAACAGCTCGTCCACCGTCACCGTCTTGCCCACGATCACGTCTGTTTCGAATTCCACTCCCATGCTGCGCAGCCGGCCCAGTTCGCCGAGCAGAATCTCGCGCGGCAAACGAAAAGGCGGAATGCCATAGGCCAGCACGCCTCCCAGGCTATGCAAGGCTTCGAAAACCTTGACGCGATAGTTCTTCTTTACCAGGTCAAAGGATGCAATCAGCGAAGCCGGGCCGCTGCCCACCAGCGCCACTTTCGGTCCAGTCGGCTTCGGAAACGCTCCCGGGTCCGCTGCCGAGAACGTCCGGTTGTAGTCCGCCGCGAAGCGCTCGAGCGCACCAATTGCCACCGGCTTCAGCTTCTTGCCCAGCAGGCAAGCGCTCTCGCAGAACAGCTCATGCTGGCACACGCGTCCGCAAACGCCCGGGAACGGATTCTGCTCTGAAATCTTGTCAAACGCCCCTTTGACATCCCCACCCACCATGTGCCCGATGAACGACTTGATATCGATGTGCAGGGGGCAAGCGTCGACGCAGGGCGCATCCTTGCAGTTCAGGCAGCGCAACACTTCCACCGCCTGCTGTTCCGGGCTCAGATTTTGCGTGACTTCAAGACCGGTGGTGGTGCGCTTGTCCATCTCCAGCAAAGGTGGTTCCTGACGGGGAGCTTTTGGGGTTGGTTTGGGACGTGTCGCGTCCATGCGTGCGGCCTCCTGCGGAAGTGCGAACCGGCACGGCAAAGCCGTTACCAGCCTATTTCATTAGACTTGGAAGATGTCTCGCCTGCCTGTGACGTAGTTCACTGGGGAGTGTGAGGAATGAACGGGATGCCCACGGAGCGCCAGCACGATCTGCAGCCCGAGAAAGGCGACCCTTCTTGGATCTTCATCGTGAGCGCAGCGAAGGACCTATGCAACCTGCCCGCGGCTCCGATTCGGCCTGGCTAGTGACAACTCATTGCAAGAGCTTGTCCAGTAGACCCGAAACCACGGACTCATCCACTTCCCCGGCCTGGCTATATGCCGGGTTGCCCTTGGCGTCGAGAATCACAACGTGAGGAATCGAGCTGCGGTAATACTTGCGCTCTAGGTCACTCTGCTCGCGGCTACGGTGTTCATCGAGATCAATGACCACAAAGTTCACCCGCCCCTTATATTTCTCGTACAGCGAAACTGTTCGCCGTGCCTGCCGCTTTGAGTTGTAGCAGCCCTCGCCGTACATGATGACGTAATTCGGCTTGCCTGCCACCGCGCCATCTTGCATCTTGTCGCCGGTGATGAGCGGCCCGTCGTGGCTGTCGCTGGAGTAATCGAGGTGCTGGTTCAAGTGCAGATTCTCTGCTGCTAGGGCAGACAGGGGGAGAGCCAGCAAAAGAGCGGTCAACCAACAGAACTTTTTCACCGCAGAACCTTTCTTGAACGAAAGCATTGGTCAAACCCAGGGAGGCCCAAGTGTAGGATGTGTGACCAGTGAAAAAGTTGCAGACAGCTGATAAGGCTCGGCTAAACGCCGACCGCATAAGGCTTGGTATGCCCCTCACCCGCCCGCATTCCAAGGCCGCTGAACCGCCCTTGCAGCAACGACATCAGCCCGGTGTACCAATACCCCACGACGAACAGAATCAAGAACGGGACGGTGAAGTAATTTTCATTGACCACGGCATAGTAGACGGTCCAGGCGAAGTAGCAGCCAATGAGGAGCTCAATCCACGGTACAATGCCCAGGCGCTTGCGGTACTTTGCGGTTCGTACTTTGTCCGCCTTCGACTCCACCCGGTACTTCGGCGTACGCGCGAACGCTGACTGCTTCCCGACCAGCGCTTCCAACACCGCGCGCGTATTCGTCACCGTCAGCCCGATGCCCAGCGCCATCAAGAAGGGCAGGTATAAGAACGTCCGCGGCCACGACCGTGGAAACAGTTCCTTCTGCGAAACCAGGTAGAAGCTCGACACCGAAAACGTCGACGCCATGAACAGTGGGAAATCGATGTACAGCATCTGGAACCAGCCCTGGTAGAAGCGGATGATCATGGCCGGCAGCAGCAGCACCGAAAGCACAATCATGAGCGGGTAGCTCAGGTTGGCCGTCAGGTGGAACCACGCCTCGGCCTTGTTGTGGAACGGAATATCGCTGCGCATCACGCGCGGCAGAATCTTTTTCCCCACCTGAATCAGGCCCTTGGCCCAGCGCGCCTGTTGAGTCTTGAAAGCCGTCATCTCCACCGGCAGCTCCGCCGGACACTCCACGTCCTGCAGGTAGAGAAACTTCCAGCCCTTGAGCTGGGCGCGGTAAGAAAGATCGGTGTCTTCGGTGAGCGTGTCGTGCTCCCAGCCGCCCGCCTCGTCAATGGCCTGCCGCCGCCACATGCCTGCCGTGCCATTGAAATTGAAGAACACGCCGCTGCGCGCCCGCCCCGAATGCTCGAGCACAAAATGCCCGTCGAGCAGGATGGCCTCGACCTCGGTCAGAAACGAATAGTTGCGATTGATGTGCGTCCAGCGCGTCTGCACCATGCCGATCTTCGGGTCGGAGAAATGGTGGATCGTCTTCATCAGGAAGTCTTCCGGCGGCGTGAAGTCGGCGTCAAAAATCGCGACAAACTCGCCCTTCGACTCTTTCAACCCGGCATCGAGCGCGCCAGCCTTGTAGCCGGCACGATTCTCGCGATGGTGATAGGTCACCGGATACCCCAGCGACGCGTACCGCTCCATCAGTGCCCGCGCCACCTCGACCGTTTCGTCGGTTGAGTCATCGAGCAGCTGGATGTCGAGCTTGTCTTTGGGATAGTCGATCTTGCAGACGGTGTCGAGCAGGCGCTCGACGACGAACTGTTCGTTAAAAATCGGTAGTTGCACCGTGACCCGCGGCAGTTCGTCGAAGTGGCCAGTCGGTTCGGTCGTCTTGTTCTTGCGGTTCTTGTAGTAGAGATAGACCATCCAGTAGCGATGCGCGCCGTACGTCGCCAGGATGATGAGCACCACGAAGTAGGGAATCAGCAGCCCGAGGTCGAAGGCGTTGATCTGGTAGAGGCCGAGGAAAGTCTTGTCGAGAAAATGCTGGCGGATGTAATGCCCAATGCCGCGAGGTGCGGCCAGCATCAGTGCAAACATGGAGTAGGTGACAATCAGGGCGGATAACCTCGGTCAGGCGCACAGCCCGGGCGGCGAGCGGTGCCAGCACAGTATTGTACCTGACGGTGACCGCCTACCATGGCGTGGGGCTTAGTTCAGGAGGTACGTCCGGTACAGCGTATCCCTCTGCGCCGGCCGGAACCCGGCATCGCGAATGATGCGGCGCAGTTCTTCTTCTGTGGTGCAGTTCGAGACTCCCGCCGCCTTCACGACATTTTCTTCCAGCATGACCGAGCCCACGTCGTTACCGCCGAAACGCAGTCCCACCTGGCAGACTTTCAGTCCCTGCGTTACCCAGCTTGCCTGCACGTTCTTGAAGTTCGAAAGATAGAGGCGCGAAATCGCCAGCGTCTTCAGGTACTCGACCGCTGTCGCTTCGTCCCACTTGCGCCCGCCGAGAGCAGTGTTCCCGGGCTGGAACGTCCACGGAATAAACGCGGTGAAGCCGCCCGTCTCCTCCTGCAGGTCGTAAAGCCGCTGGAAGTGGTTGACGCGGTGCTCGTAGGTTTCGCCCACGCCGAACATCATGGTGCCGGTCGTGCGCATACCCAACTGGTGCGCGGTACGATGCACCAGCAACCAGTCTTCGGTCAGGCACTTGAGCCGCGCAATGCGATGCCGCACCTCGTCGTCGAGAATCTCAGCGCCGCCGCCGGGGATCGAATCGAGCCCCGCATCGCGCAGCCGCACGATCGTGTCGCGTACATTCAGGCTGCTGTACTCCGCAATCGCGAGAATCTCCGACGCCGAATAGCAGTGCAGGTGAATTCTCGGGAAGCGCTGCTTGATGCCGCTCAGCATCCGCTCATGCCAGTCAATCTTCAGGTCAGGATGCAGGCCGCCCTGCATGAGCACGCCCGTGCCACCCAGTTCGACCGTTTCCGCAATCTTGGCGTAGATCGTGTCGAAATCGAGGATGTAGCCCTCTTTCGACGCTGGCCCCTTCAGCGGCCGGTAGAAAGCACAGAACGTGCAGTACTCGGTGCAGAAGTTCGTGTAATTAATGTTGCGGTCAATGACGTAGGTGGCCACGCCCTCCGGATGCAGCTTGCGCCGCAGGGCGTCGGCTTCCATGCCGATGCCGATCAGGTCGTCGGAGCGGAACAGCTCGAGAGCTTGCTGCTTGGTCAGAGACATGGCGTCACAGGTCGTTGTGACAATTCTACCGCCCCCGCCGCGACCCGGCCAAATGCGCGCCCTCGCCCGCAGGCGTGAGGAACCTGAGTTCCGGAGCCGCAGGCAGAGCGCCACATTCAGCGGCATAGCGGTAATAAAGCTCCAATCCCTTAAGGCAGCCGGAATCGAGCGAATAATAGATGTTCTCGGTCAGGTAGCCGCGCACATCCGCTTCGCTCAGCCCCAGCCGCGCCGACCATTCCTTACAAATCTTCGCGAGATTCCCGAGCGTGAGCCCATGATCGCGCGACCGCTGAAACACCGCTGCCAGATCCGCTCCCGGAGCCAATTCCCGCAGCGCCTGCTCCCGCACCGCCCAAAAAGCAAAAACGAACGGTTTCCCCGTCTGCTTCCGCCACTCCTCCGCCAGGTCCAGCGTGTAATACCGCGTACGATCCACTAGCAGCGCGGGGTCGCCGATGATCAATCCCGCATCACACCTCTCCAGCATCGCGTCGAGATCGGGCGCCATCGGAAGATACTCGCGACGTCCTCCCAGCCAGCGCTCGAGCAGCACCCGGCACAGCGCGACGGAGGTCGTCGATGACGTATCCATCGCCACCGACCGCACTTCCTCAATCGGCTTGCGGCTCACCAGCAGAATCGAGCGCACCGCATTCTGCGCCGCAATCGCTACGCCCGGTAGAATTACCAGTCCCGGAATGCTCGCGTAGGCTGCAGCCGGAATGATGCCGATATCAGCTGTTCCCTCGCGCAGCGCGGCCGCGCAGCCCGACGGAAGGGTATAGGAAATGTCGAAGTCAGCGCCCGCGGGACCATGCTCGAAGTCCCACATCAGGGGCGCTGTGTTCAGGTAGGAGATGGCCGAAATTCGCAGGCGGCGCATGCTGTTTCACAGCGATTCTACCAAAGTAGACGGCGGCGTTCCTTGACCGGCCGACTGGCGCTGGCTACAGTCGGCGCAGGGACAAAATCTTGTCTGCGCCCGCCACCTCGACTGCCGCTTCTGCGGATTCGTCAACCCTTCGCTGGCTGGCCCTCACACTCACCCCCGGCCTGGGCCCCACGCGCTCGCGCAAACTCGTCGATTACTTTAGCGGTGTCGAGCGCATCTTCCGCGCATCGCTCACCGAACTCGAAGCCGCCGGAGTGCTCGCCGAATCCGCGCAGTCGATCTTCACCGGCAAGTCGCTCGAACTGGCGCAGCAGGAACTGGCCCGCGTCAACGAGGCCAGGATTCGCATCGTCCCTCTGGATGATCCGGCCTACCCGGTGCAGTTGAAGGAAATCTATGACCCGCCGCTGATCCTCTACATTCGCGGCAATGCCGACTTGCTTTCCCAGCCCGGTATCGCGATGGTCGGCACGCGACACCCGACCCCCTATGGCAGCGGGATGGCCGAGCGCCTCGCGTGTGATCTGGCTACACGCGGCCTCGTGATTTTCAGCGGCCTTGCCCGCGGCGTGGACTCCTCCGCCCATCGCGGCGCTGTCTCCGCCAAAGGCAAAACCGTTGCCGTCCTCGGCACCGGCGTGGACGAAATCTACCCGCGCGAAAATAATCGGCTGGCTGAGCAAATTCTGGCCCTCGGCGGCGGCATCGTCTCCGAGTTCTCCCTCGGCACCTTCCCTGCGCCGCAAAATTTTCCTATCCGCAACCGCATCATCAGCGGGCTCGCGGCGGGCGTTCTCGTCGTCGAAGGCGCCGAGTACAGCGGCACGCGCATCACCGCCCGCTGCGCCCTCGAGCAGAATCGCGAGCTGTACGCCGTGCCCGGCAACGTCACCAACAAGCAATCCTGGACTCCCAACACTCTGATCAAGCAGGGCGCCAAGCTCGTCGCTACCTGGGAAGACGTGTGGGAAGAGCTCCCAGCCGACATCCGCCTGCGCCTCACTCCCACCCCCTCTGAATCCCCGGATACCCAAACTGCATCTCTATTTAAGGATGCTGAGCTGCCTCCGCACGAGAGGCGCATTCTCGCCTTGCTCAAGGCCGACGAATCCACCCACATCGATGAGCTGGTCGAACGCCTGGAGCCGGAACTGTCGTCCTCCGAGCTGTTCGCCGCGCTTTTCGAGCTGGAACTGTCGGGAAAGGTAAGGCAGCTGCCGGGAAAAAACTTCGTTAAGAGTTTTTGAAGACGTCGGCGCTCTGAAAGCTAAGAGCTTGCCTGTAACTTGGCGGCAGCTTGACTTTCGTGCTAGCTTCAAACTCACATTCATCCCAAGAGGAAACATTGTTTAAAGGATTAGTTATTGTCGAATCGCCCGCCAAGGCGAAGACGATCAAGAAATATCTCGGCAAGGGCTTCGAGGTCGAGGCCTCGCTGGGGCACGTGAAAGATCTGCCCAAGAGCATCCTGGGCGTTGACGTTGCGAACGATTTTGAGACCGACTACATCGTCATTCCGGGCAAAGAGAAGGTTCTTGAGAAGCTGAAGAAAAGCGCCAAGGACGCGGATGCCATCTATCTCGCGCCTGACCCGGACCGTGAGGGCGAAGCCATCGCTGCGCACCTGGCCGAAGAACTGGGCGGGCAACCGGTCGGCAAGAAGAAAAAGAAATCCACGTCCGCGCTGCAGATTCATCGCGTTACATTCAACGAAATTACCCAGCGCGCCGTGCGCGAAGCTTTTGAACATCCGCGCGAGATCAACCGCAACCTCGTCGACGCGCAGCAGGCTCGTCGCGTCCTCGATCGCCTGGTTGGCTACCAGGTTTCGCCACTCCTCTGGGACAAGGTTCGCCGCGGATTGTCTGCCGGCCGTGTGCAAACCGTCGCTCTGCGCATCATTGTCGAACGCGAGCGCGAGATCAAGGCGTTTGTCCCAGTCGAGTACTGGACCATCGATGCCCACCTCGCCGGACCCAAGCCGCCGGCCTTCGATGCGCGCTTCCTCGGCAAGGGCGAAGAAAAGATCGAAGTCGCCAACGGTGAAGAAGCCGAGAAGATTAAGGCTGCGCTGGAAACAGCTGAGTGGACGGTCCGTTCCGTCGAGAAGAAAGAACGCCGCCGCAACCCTGCGCCGCCCTTCACCACCAGCAAACTCCAGCAGGATTCCGCGCGGAAGCTCCGCTTTAGCGTGAAGCGCACCATGATGATCGCGCAGCGCCTCTATGAAGGTATTGAACTGGGCGAAGAAGGCCTCGTCGGCCTCATTACTTATATGCGTACGGATTCCACGCGCGTCTCGAACGACGCGGTGACGGAAGTTCGCCAGATGATTGGCAACGACTACGGCGCGCCCTACCTACCGGAATCGCCGAACGTGTTCAAGTCGAAGAAAGACGCGCAGGATGCGCACGAAGCTATTCGCCCGACTGACGCGGCGCGACATCCCGACAAAGTGAAGCAGTATCTTCAGGAAGACGAGTTCAAGGTCTACAAGTTGATCTGGCAGCGCTTCGTCGCTTCGCAGATGAACCCAGCGGTCTTCGACCAGACTTCGGTTGACATCGACGCCAAGTCGGGCGCCGAGACGTTCTGGTTCCGGGTCACCGGCTCCGTCCTCAAATTCGACGGCTTCCTCAAGGTTTATGAAGAATCCAAGGAAGGCAAGGACGAAGAAGACGAGGAACTGAAACACAAGCTGCCGCCGCTCGAGGCCGGGCAGAAGCTGACCCTGAAGAGCATTTTGCCGGAACAGCACTTCACCGAGCCGCCGCCGCGCTACAACGAAGCTTCGCTTGTCAAAGAATTGGAAGAGAAGGGCATTGGCCGTCCTTCCACCTATGCCGCCATTCTCGGCACCATCCAGGAGCGCCAGTACGTGCAGAAAATTGGCGGCAAGTTCATCCCCACGGAGATCGGACTCGTCGTCACCGATCTGCTGGTCGAAAATTTCGCCGACATTTTCGATGTGCAGTACACCGCCCGCATGGAAGAAGAACTCGACGAGATCGAGGAAGGCAAGGAAACCTGGACCGACGCCCTGGCTGACTTCTACAAGAAGTTCGAGAAAGACCTCCGCTATGCGCAAAAGCACATGGAGAACATCAAGCGGATGGAGAAGCCCACGGACGAGAAGTGCGAGCGCTGCCAATCGCCGCTCGTCATCAAGTGGGGCCGGCACGGGTCTTTCTACGCCTGCAGTTCTTACGACAAGACCGATCCCAATACCTGCACCTTCACTAAGGAAAACCCCATCGCGCTGCCCGACCTCGATTCCGCCGACGTGCAGGAGACGACGCAAGAGGAATACTGCGAAAACTGCGGCCGCGTCATGGTGCTCAAGCGCGGACGCTTCGGTCAGTTCATGGCCTGCACGGGCTATCCCGATTGCAAAACCACGCGCCGTCTCGATCAGGGCAAAAAGGTTCCGGACATTCCACTCGACGAGAAATGCCCCAAGTGCGACCGCAACATGATCCTACGCCACGGACGCTACGGCGAGTTCGTCTCGTGCAGTGGATATCCCGACTGTAAGTACGTGAAGCAGAACTTCATCGGTGTGAAGTGCCCTCTGTGCAAGGAAGGTGAACTGGTCGAGAAACGCGCCCGCAAGGGCAACACGTTCTACGGCTGCGGGAATTATCCCAAGTGCAAGTTCACCTCCGCCCACAAGCCGATTGCCGAGAAGTGCCCGAGTTGCGGCAATGAATACCTGATAGAAAAATTTCTGAAAGCTGGACCAGTGGTTGCCTGCGCCAACAAAGAGTGCGAGTACGAACGCGCCGCCGAACCGCCGACAACGTGACTTGGTGATCTGAGCCCAGCAAGGATCAGGCTCTAGAATCGAATTTCAACTCCCCGGAGGTTCCATGCCCAAGAGCGCCACCACTGCCGACGCCCAGGTAATTCTCCAGATCTACGATCTTCGTCGCGAGGCCGAGATGCGAAAGTCGCGCGAGTGGTTTGCCGGCTTCTGGCCGCAGAACGCCGAAGAAGTTCTCAAGATCATTACCACGTTTCCCAGTCGTGAGAATACAGCCATGCGGCAAGTGGTCAGCTACTGGGAAATGGCTGCGGCCATCGCTCTCCATGGTGCGGTCAATGCGGAGCTTTTCCTCGAGCCCGGCGTCAGCGGCGAAATGATGTTCTTCCTGGCGAAAGTCTATCCTTACCTGAAGGAAATTCGCGAGAAGATGCAGGCGCCGGAGTTCTTTATCAGTTGCGAGAAGCTGATCATGAATAGCAAGAAGGGGCGGGAACGTTTCCAGCGCATGCGCGATCGCGCAGAAGCGCGGCGGAAAGCGCCGGCGTCGACGAAGTAGGTCAGGCCGGTTGTGAGCCGTGCAATTCGTTCGGGTTAGAGTCGCCCGTACGCCAGTTTTTGCCTCACGTCCGCTAGCACCGAGAACTTTACCTCCGGCTCGCGCCTGAATCTCGCGTCCAGTTCATGGGCTTGCTGCTCCAGGGGAATGTCTTCGTAGCTGCCACCCGCCAGGAAGCCGCGCACATAGCGATCGGCAAACCCTGCCAGGCCCAGTTCACGATACTGCACGACATGGACGAGTTCATGGAAGAGGACATCGCGGCTCAGAGGGTCGGGATGCACGACGGTGTCGAGGAACGTGATCGCGGCGATATCAGCAAAATCGAGCAGATTCAAGAATCCGACGGCAGGCAGGTAACGATAGAACCACGGCACCGGCATTTGCCGCCGAACCAAGCGCACGCTGTGCAGAACTTCTGCCGGAAAGAACTCGGCTAAGAACCCGAGTTCCTCCGGAGCCAGTTCGCGCCCGAGCCTGTAGAAGCGATTGTGGCGTTTCTGAATGAAGCGCGTCGCCAGCCTGACCACGAGGCAAACGATGAAATCCGGTACGCGGTCCCCCATCATGCCTTACGAAATATATTCCCGAATGTAGTCGTCACGGCTCGCCGCGAGTTCGTGCCCGGAGCCGTCAAGAATAACCTTCCCGTCCCGCAACAGCAGAAAGCTCATCGGGATTCGTTCGCGCGCGTCGGGCGGCACAACCCGCATCGCATTTGTCGTGCGATCAAAATAATGGCTAGCCATGGTGAAGGCATCCTGCAAGCGGTGGCTCACCAGTAATGCGCTGCTCTTATAAACATCTCTTTGCTTGACGATTAATTCGACAATGGTAGTCGAAGTAATTGGGTCCAGACCGCCCGTCGGCGAGTCGTAGAGCAGCAACTCGGGTTGTGTGATGATGGCGCGCGCAATTGCGACCCGGCGCCGCATTCCGCCGGAGAGTTCTGACGGCAACATATCCATCGTGTGCTCCAACTCAACAAAACGGAGAGCCTCCCGCACACGATCTTCAATCTGTTCTTGCGGAGTCTGCCCTTCTTCGATCAGCCGGAACGCCACGTTGTCGCGCACCGTGAGCGAATCGAACAGGGCACTCTCCTGAAACACCATGCCGACGCGCCGGCGCACCTCAAACAAATCTTCCTCGCGCAGCGCCGAAACTTCCTGCCCGAGTACCCAGATCTGTCCTGAATCGGGTTTGATGAGTCCCAGGGTTAATTTCAAAATTACGCTCTTGCCCGAACCCGCCACCCCAAACAGCGCTTTCGTTTCGCCATGCGCCAACTCAAACGACACCCCATCGAGCACAACGTTCTCGTCGAAGGCGAGGCAGACGTTGTCGAACAGAACTACTTTTTCTCCAGAGGAAGAAGCGGAGGTGCCGGAAGCCGGCTTCGGAAGCGAGCCGTTCACGCTAGCGCAGCCCCACGTTCGACAGCATGAGGATGCGAGTGATCACCGCATCCGTACTCAGAATCAGAACGGAAGCCGCCACCACCGCCTGTGTGGTGGCGCGTCCCACGCCTTGCGTGCCGCCGCGGCTGGTCAGACCGTAAAAGCAGCCAATTGTGGCGATGATGAATCCAAACACCGGCGGCTTGATGAGACCCATGACGACGTCGTCAAACACCAGGTTGTCCCAGGCGGAAGTCCAGTACTGTCGCGCATCGAGGCCGAGCAGCACCGTCGCCACCACCGAACCGCCGAACAGTCCCATCAGATCGGAAATGATGACCAGAAAGAACAGCATGATGACCGTTGACACCACACGGGGCGTGACCAGTTTCTTGGTCGGGTCCGTACCCAGCGCTCGCATGGCATCAATCTGCTCCGTCACGGTCATCGATCCCAACTCGCTGGCAATCCCCGAGGCATTGCGCCCCGCGACCATGAGACCTGAGATCAGCGGCCCCAGTTCGCGCACCATGGAGAGCGAAACCAGCTGCCCGATCATGGAGAGCGAGCCGAACCGCTGCAACGTGTTTGCCGTTTGCAGCGCCAGTACGAATCCGATAGCAAAGCTGGCCAGCATCACGATGGGCAGCGAGCCCACGCCGATCAGGTCGGCCTGCTGCAGCGTGTCTGCCGTGTAGCGCGGTGTACTAAAAAGGTTGGCTACCGAGCGCGCCGCCAAGAGGCAATAGTCCTGCACGGCCTGCACTTTCTCCTTGGCAAACTCCGCCGGAGAGGTGAATTGAAACCCTTCGCTGCCCACTCGAAGCACAGAGCCTCTTTCCGGAAAATCCCTCTCGCACTATAACAAACGCCCGCCACAAAACCCAACGCTAGGAGGGCGCAGGATGATCACATGAAGCTCGAGTTCCTTGCGGAGGGCTCCCAGGACTGCCCTTTGATCCGTCTCTACGCATTTGATGTGGGCGAAGCTGTGCAATTAAGGAAGCTCTTTAGAAGTCTTTCGACTGGTTCCCGACAAGCTGTAGCTCTCCATGAAGAGCCGGGGACGGAACCGGTAGGAGGATGCCGTCTCGATCTACATTTAGGGAAAGGAGACTCCGGCGTTGTCCCAAAAGGCCTCTTAAAGTTCGAATGCATTCTGACGCCGAGGGATGGTCTGACATAGCGAATCGAGTCGATCCGTTCTGTGCGAAAGGTTTCCAATGGCTCAACGAAGAGGGAGAAATCCCCCTTCTACTATCGAGTGACGGGACATGGTGAGAACAGAAAACAAGTCACCGGGCATCGCCAGCCTGAATTCTAGGTGCCTCCGTGGTGATGATTCTTACTCCCGGCTTTTCTTCCTGATCTCAATACTCAGCCGCTTGATCTTCTGATTCAGCGTGGAAAGCGGCACCTTGAACCGCTCAGCCGTCTCCGTCTGATTCCAGTTGCACTTCTCCAGCACGTCCACGATGATGCGCCGCTCGCATTGCTCGAGAATGTCGAACAACGACGCATCGGGCGCGTGCTCCAGGACAGGTAGCCCCGTATTGCGCCCCAGAATATGATCAGGAATCAGATCTTCGCGAATCTCGGTCCCGGTCGAGAGCACCACGGCGCGCTCCATCACGTTCTCCAGTTCGCGCACATTGCCCGGCCAGGCATAGTTCAGAAGGGGCCGCAGCGCTTCCGGCGTGATCCGTCGCAACGGACGTTCATTCTCCTCTGAATACTTCCGCAGGAAGTGATCCACCAGCAGCGGAATGTCCTCCCGGCGGCCGCGCAGCGGAGGCAGATCTACGGTGATCACGTTCAGCCGGTAGAAAAGGTCTTCGCGGAATCTTCCCTCTTTCACCAGTTGCCGCAGGTCCACGTTGGTCGCAGCCAGGATGCGCACATCCACCTGTAGCTCCTGCACGCCCCCCAGATGCATGAACTTCTTATCCTGCAGCACGCGCAGAATCTTGGCCTGCGTCTCCAACCCCATCGCACCGATTTCGTCGAGGAAGATCGTCCCTTTGTCCGCGACCTCGAACAGCCCTTTCTTCGACGCGATCGCGCTCGTAAAAGCGCCCTTCACGTGTCCGAATAAGGTGGACTCCAGCAGGTCAGATGGCATCGACCCAGTGTTCACCGGCACAAAAGGCTGATCCTTGCGCTGCGAATGCAAATGGATCGCCTTGGCAATGATCTCCTTGCCTGTCCCGCTTTCTCCTTGGATGAGCACCGTCGACCGGCTCGAAGCTACTTGCGCCACTAGATCGAAAATGCGCAGCATGGCCTCGCTCTTGCCCACAATGTTGTCGAAGTTGTAGCGCTGCTTGAGTGCGCGCTTCAGCTGAACGTTCTCTTCTTCCGCTTTGCGCCGCGCCACAATGGCGCGCAGGTCCGCCAACAGCTTTTCGTTGTCCCACGGCTTCTGGATGAAATTCGACGCCCCCGCTTGCATGGCCCGCACCGCGTTCTCCACCGTGCCGTACGCCGTAATCATCACCACCGGAAGTTCCATGTCGCGATTGCGAATCTCTCCCAGCAGCTCGATGCCGTTCCCGTCCGGCAGCGCAAGGTCCAGCAAGACAAGGTCAAAGGGATGCTCAGCGATTCGCGACAGCCCTTCGCCGCCGCTTGCGGCAGTTTCCACGCGATACCCTTCCAGTTCCAGCAGCGTCTGCAATGACTCTCGAATGGCGCTCTCGTCATCCACAATGAGGACACGGGCGCCCGTAGGCCCCGGTGTGCGCTCGACCGACAACGGCGTCATGACCCCTGCTTCAGACATGGACCGGCTTCCTCATAAGCGGGAAATCAAGATAGAACGTTGTGCCCTGTCCCACGGCACTCTCCACGCGAATCTTGCCCGCATGCTCCTGAATAATTCCGTAGCTCACCGAAAGGCCCAAGCCCGTGCCGCGATTCTGTCCTTCGCCCGGGGCGGTCTTGGTCGTAAAAAATGGATCGTAAATCCGGTCGATATGTTCCTCTGCAATGCCGGCGCCAGTATCCGAGATGGCCACACGCACTCCCTCGCCGTTCGCCGTCACGATGCGCAGCGTCCCGCCGCCCGGCATCGCGTCCTTTGCGTTCAGGAACAGGTTGAGAAACACCTGCTGCAGGCGTCCTGCGTTGCCTTGAATTGGCGGCAGGCCCTCTTCCATCTGTCGCTCGATCTGCACCTTCGCGGTCTTCATCTGGTGTTCGACCATAGCCAGCGTGTCGCGAATCACCTTGTTCACGTTGATTTCGCTGAACTCCGTGCTCGAAGTCCTCGAGAAGTTGAGCAGGTTGTTTACGATTTCTGATGCCCGGAACGTCTGCTGCGTAATCTTGTCGAGCAACGGCGCTTTCTTTGGATCGCCCTGCACCTGCTTGGTCAGCATCTGTGCGTACGAGGAAATTACCGCCAGTGGCGTATTCACTTCGTGTGCCACCCCCGCGGCCAGCAACCCGATCGACGACAGCTTGTCTGCCTGCGCCAGTTGCGACTCCAGCGCCACCCGCTCCGTGATGTCATCCACGATGATCAGGCGCCCAATGAGGCTGAACTTCCGCGTTACGAGCGGCGCAATTGCCAGGTTCACCGTGCGCGCCTCGCCCGTTGGCGTATCCAGCCGGAACTTGTACAGGTTGTGGATGCCCGGGTTCTGCCGCATGCGGTAGAACTCCTCGACGAACGCAGCGGGGAATACTTCGCTCAACGGACGCCCCACCGCCTGCCAGCGCGGCAGCGCATACATCACTTCCATCTGCGAATTCCAGGATTCGATCCGGTCCGCCAGGTCCAGCGCCAGGACTCCGACGTTGATGGACTCGACGATGTTTTCGTTGAAGTCCTTCAGCCGCTCGTACTCGCTCACCTTTTGCTCGAGTGAGGCATAGAGCCGGGCATTCTGAATGGCAATCCCGATATAACCGGCGAGCGTCTCGAGCAGCGCCACGTCCTCGCTCGACAGGAAGTCGCCTTCCATCGTCTTGCCCAGCCCCAGCACCGCAATCGTGCGCTCCTGCACGACGCAAGGAATGTAGTAGTTCAGGTCCAGCCGTCCGATACTTTCCTGCGCCACCTGACTCTCGCGCGGTACGAGATGCGGGTTCTCGAAAAAGACGTGCCCAGCCCCGCCCTCTACCTGCGCCTTATCCAGGAAGCTGAAGTCCAGCCCCGAGGTGTGTGAAATGCCGAACGACTTGGCAATCACAAACCGCGTCGGTGACTCGGACGTAGCCAGGAAAATTGCCAGCCTGTCTACCAGCAGCGTGTGTGACAGCCGGTCCACCACCGAACCCAGCATCTTGTCGAGATCGGTTTCCGAGCTCAGCTCGCGCCCAAACTCCACCAGCGTGCGCCGGTAGTCATAGCGAGTGCGGTAAAACACCTGGTCGAGTTGCTCCTGAATCCAGCTCTTCACCGGATCGAACAGCAGCGCCGTCACGACAATCGCCACCGCCAATCCCGTGGTACCCGTGTTCGGCACACGTGCGTGGATCAGCATCGACACGCCCACCACCACGCCGAAATACACCACCACAATCGCCGCTGCTGACAGCGTGTACACCACGCCGCGCTTGAAAATCAGGTCCACGTCCATCAACCGGTAGCGGAAGATGGCGTACCCGAACATCAGCGGCAGCAAGGCCAGCGACAGCACCGAGCCATTCATCAATGAACTGGGAATGATCGCGCGCAAGCTGGGGATGAGGTAAGGCAGAACGTAGAGCAGCGTATAGGGCCCAATGGCCAGAATGGTGCCCCGCGTCACCCACTTCATCTGCTGCCGCAGTACGCCCGTGCGCACCGAACGGTAGGTGCGCTGCATGATCCAGGCCGCGCACAAGAAGTAGAGCGCCAGGTACCCCGTTTGCAACCGGTCGAGGTTGCGGCTCAGTTCTTCGCTCGCCACCAGCTGGCGCAGCGCAATGATCTGCACCGCCAGCAACAGCGCTCCCGGCAGGTACACCCAGGCCTGCACCCACGGATACTTCCGCACCAACTCGGGCTTCTCCGGGAACGTCAGCGAGAAATGCAGAAAGATCGCCGGCTGCAGCATCATGGCGATTACGTTGCCCCAGTACATTGTCCAGTCGAACTCGTTCAGCTTGCCCGTGTAGTGGAACGAATACAGAATGAACGAGACCAGGCAGAAAACGTAGAAGTGCAGGGAACCCGCCGCCGTCCAGCGCCGCAACAGAATGTAGAGACCAATGCCGAGGTAGATGAGCGCGATCAGCCGCTCCCAGCTCTTCACCGACCGATCTGCCGGGATCAGCACCAACACCGATTCCACCGGCACGTTCTGCCGTACCAGCGAGTAAGTCGCCTTCGACCACACTCCAGCTCGATACAGCTGCCGGTTCAGCGCCCGCACGTTGGCCACCGGCTGCTCTGCCACGGCAAGCAACTCGTCGCCGGTCTTAATTCCAGCCTTAGCTCCCGGCCCGGCAGGCTCCACCTGTCGCGCTACCAGGTGGCCGCCTTGCTCCACCCACCACACCCCATCCGTAGGGACCTGGTAATCCCTCTCTTTTTGAAAATTAATCCAGGCAAATACCACCGCCGAGGCGGTCAGAAGCGCCAGAAGGACGGCGGTAAAGCGGGTTTGAAATTCGCGGTTCATCACCGGAGGGGACAACGGTGAAAGACCGAAGGCCCCCAACCCTCGACGGATACCCCCTGAGCGATGCAAGTTGTGTGCCATGAGATTCCGCAAACGGGAATTGCTAAGTCACTTGGTGACTTATACTTGCACGATTATAGACTCAATGGTGGCATTAACCTATGTGTTTTGGAATCTACCTCTCGAATTTGGTATGGGACATAATGGGACATCGCAGGCCCTTCTCTCGCCAAACTCAGTGAATTGCCTGAACTCTTAGCGGACTGATGCCGGGAGACTTTCGAGGATTCAAGGAGGAGATGCCCAAGTGCCCCAGGTTGTGTTGCGGGCCTTGGTTCTCTAGAGTTGCCTGACTTGATTCCTGCCAAAAGTGGCACGCCGGAGCCCTGATTGATGCCTCAGATAAGGGAAGAACGATAGAAACGGGCGAATTCTATTCGCAAGTGGGAACCTGGTCGTGTCTGAGGACGACAGCGCTGGAACCTCGCGTAGGCCAGAGTGGAAAAGGACTTTCCTTCGTGTCCTCTGTGGTTGAAAGGGTTTTCATGCTCGCGCGAAATCCCAACGCATGGCGTCCTCTGACGCCGCAGCTCCCAATCGCAACACCGCCCGCCGCAGTCGCGGATGTCCGCAGAGAAGGCGGCAATACGCGTCTTCCGAGCGGCCTGCCTTCGCTCGAATGACCTTCAGGATTTGAGCTTTCTCCGAATCGGTCCATCGCCCAAGGTCTGGTATCCGGTTCAAAACCAGCGCCCAATTCCCGAATGCTTTCTTCTCTCCTGCCGACCAGTGCGAGGGATCAACCCGCAAGACCCGCGCCACGGATTTCGCTGCCCCTTCGCGAAACTTAATAGCATCGCCCTTGAACTCGCTCGCCATACACCGCCCTACGCTGAATCCTATGTTTCGTATACGGAACAGATCCCAGGCTCCGTGCTCCGCCTGGGGCATTTCGTAAACCACATGTCCCTGGGCCAGCCGCCGCAGCGTCGCCGCCGGGGTTCGCCGATTCGGGTGGGCCGCGATGCTCCTTTCCTCCCGTTGCGCGAGCGTCTCCAGCTCCGGCCGCATGCAGCGAAATCCCAGCTTGCGATAGAACCAGAATGCGCCTGAGGCGATCGCCTCTTCGTTGTCTTTTCCGATCTGGTAGGGATACACCGAGATGCACGTTGCGCCGAGAATCTGGTGCAGGAGCCTTAGCGCCTTCCCATAGATCCACGCCGTCTCACCGTCGCGGTAGGCGTAGAACGTGTTGAACCCCACTTCCACCCACTCGAACAGAGAAATGGCCTCAATGTAGTTGATGGGGACGCCGTTCTTGAGCGTGAATCCCGCGAGGTAGGCGCGCAGCGGCAGCCTTCGCTCCGGCGGCAGGCCCCAGAGAAAAATCTCGACGCCTCGTCCAACGTCCGCCCGCACCACCTGCCGCGCATCCCCGCGCGTCGTTCCCCACAATTCGCGGTAACGTACGCTCAGCACCTCTCGACACATGTCGACGATCTTCTGTCCTTCGCGCTCGCTCAATTTCTCCGTGCCGATCGGCGTCGCCAACTCCGCCGCCAGCGAAACATCCTTGCGCCGGATCAGCGGCTTGCGCTGGAAGAAAATTGTTTTCACCGCCCGCCGCGCGTGCGTCCGGCTGATCGGTGAATCTCCCAGCTCCCAGTGAATCAGCAGATCGAGCGCCGTGAACAACTCGCTCTTCTGTTCGATGGTCAGCGGCAGTTGCTCAAAGCGTTCGAGCAGCCACGCCAGTTCGCGTTTCTCGCCGCCCGCTGCTTTCCGCAGCCATTCCAGGTATGGAACTTCTGCCTCAACGTTCGCTTCATCTTCCAGCAGCGGAATCCACCGTGGCAGCGTCGCCCCTAACTGCGCCTCGCGCTCAAATTCCGACCAGTCGATCGAAAGCCGTCCCGGAAACCGGGCCGCCAGCCAGCGCACTTCCTCATACCCCAGCCGCGACGAGAGCGCCGTCCCCGCCACGCCACCGGCTTCCTCGTTGTCAAACAGCGCCAAATCCGCCTTGCGCCGCCGCAGATACTCCACGCGTCCTGCGGTCGTTTTCAGCAGCGCCTCAACCTGCCGCAGAATTCGCGCATTCGGCGGATGCGCGCGAAAAAACAGGAGCGCATCGTGAAAGCTTACCAGCGACGCCGCATCCGTGAACCGCTGTTTCCCGACCTGCGTCAGCAGTCGACGTAGCCGCCCCGCAGGCTCCTTGCCCACGCGCCGCCTTGCTGCATCGAGTTCGTCCAACCGCTGCGCCAGCGAGCTGGTTCCCATTGCCCGCATCATCATAAATGACTTGCCCTTGTGTTCCGTTTCCCTTGGCGTTCCAGTAGTAAACTCAGGGCATTGTCATGCTGAGCGAAGCGAAGCATCCCTATCGCCATCAATCGCAGCGGGAATAGGGATTCCTCGCTGCGCTCGGAATGACAAGGCCTGTCTGCATCGCTGGAGAAGGCGCTGATCCTAAGATAGAACAAGACCATCATGAGCCGCTACGAAGAAATCTCCGCCCTCGAGCAGCGCTATCTCCTCCCCACCTACAACCGCTACCCCGTCGCCTTCGAGCGCGGCAAAGGCGTCTTCCTCTACGACTTCGACGGACGCCGCTATCTCGACTTCGTAGCCGGCCTCGGCGTCAACGCTCTCGGCCACGCCCACCCGCGCATCCTCAAAGTCCTGCGCGCCCAAGCTGGCAAAGTCATTCACCTCTCCAATCTCTACTACAACGAATTCCAAGGACGCCTCGCCGAAAAACTCTGCCAGCTCTCCGGCATGAGCCGCGCCTTCTTCTGCAACAGCGGCACCGAAGGCATTGAAGGCGCGCTGAAGCTTGCCCGCGCGCAAGGCCACAAACTCGGCGGCGAGGCCAAGTCCGAAATCGTCGCCCTCGAAGGCTCCTACCACGGCCGCACCTTCGGCGCGCTCTCCATGACCGGACAGAACAAGTACCGCGCCCCTTTTGAGCCTCTGCTCGGCGGCGTCCGCTTCGTCGCCCGCAACGACGCAGCCGCCCTCCAGGCTGCTGTCAACGACAACACCTGCGCCATCACGCTCGAACCCATCTTCGGAGAAGGCGGCGTGCGGGAGTGTTCTCCTGAATTTCTGCGCGAGGTCCGCGCCGCCGCTGACCGCCATCATGCCGCCGTCATCTTCGACGAGATCCAATGCGGCCTCGGTCGTACCGGCACCACCTTCGCCTTCCAGCATTTCGGCGTCACGCCCGACATCGTGGTCGTCGCCAAGCCTATCGCCGCCGGCCTGCCCCTTGGCGCCTTCCTCGCCAAAGAAGACTTCGCCACCGCCATCAAGCCCGGCGAGCACGGCACCACCTTCGGCGGCGGCCCGCTCTCTTGCCGCGTTGCCCTCGAGTACTTCGCCATCCTCGAAGAAGACCGCCTGCTCGAGCGCGTGCAGCGCGTCGGAGCCTATTTGCAGGAGCAGTTCAAAGAACTGCAGAAGAAATACAAAATGATCCGCGAAGTGCGCGGCACCGGCTTCATCCAGGCCGTCGAATTGGATGTCTCCGCCCGCCCGCTGGTCGAGCAAGGCCTCGCCGAGGGTGTCCTCTTCAACGTGACGCAGGATGTTGTCCTGCGCTTCCTGCCCCCGTTCCTTCTCGAGGAGAAGCACGTGGACAAAGGCATTCGCGTGCTGAAGAAACTGCTGCGCGGGCTGAAGGCGAAGAAGTGAAACAATGTGGGAGCGGGTGCCCCACCCAAGTTCTGCTTGGGTGGGGAAATTCGTTCCTCCACTGTTCTCAGCGAGTTCGACAAAAGCTCCCGCCCAGGCGGAGCTTGGACGGGGCACCCCAAAGAGTTAGGATGAGAACGAAGTGCCGGGCCAGCCTCCTGTACTGCTCCGAATTCCATGTTCACTATCTACCTCTTTCAAATTGACGGTGCGGAAAACAACGGAGCTTTTTTCGCCGCCCTCCGCAAGACACTCGATCCTGCATCTCCGCTCTTCTACAAAGGAATTGCATTAAGAATTGGTGATTGGATACCGGATGGAGTTCGGGTCGATGTAGAGGAATCCCGTTGCTCGCTGACACTGATCGAACTAGAGGACACCAAGGCTGAGGCTCGGAAATCCTGTCGCAAGTACTTGCCGGAGAGTTCACGGCTCATCATTCGGGCGTTCGAGGAGTATCTTGAGCGCATCATTGGAGCATGCCGTTCAACGGGCGATCCTCGCGAGTCCAACCTAAGTCGGCTGAAAGAAATGATCGGCATCGGAGCCAGGATTGTCGTTAGAACGGCATGTGCACTCAGATCAGGCACAGAGATGCTCGAAGAATGGTCGCTAATCGACCAGCCCGAGACAGTAGAGTCACAGTTCACGTCGCCTGACGGATCAACGGCGAAGGCAAAGGAGGAGATGCTGCGGCCCTTGCAGGGAGTCCTGCGTCTCAACGCAGAGAAGGTCAATGCACTAGGGCGCTGCATCCTGATTCTGGATTCGATAATCCGACACCAAGACCACAGCGGTGCTACATTCCATAGCTGGCGAAACAAGTCACCATTGAAACGTTCCCTGAAAGACGCGACGCAGAGGCCCATTCTCAAGAGCTTGCTACTAGGGGCAAGGGCTGGAATGACCCTCGATTGCGAGGGCCTGTTCGCGGAACTTGCCAGCCGCTGGGAGAATCTTGACGCGCGGAGTCTCGTCACCGCCTACTATCCGAGGGCGTCAGAAATAAGAAGTCACGATGTCATGAACGTCATTTTTGAGGAAGCTCGGGAATGCCTCAAGAGAACCGGCGTGCCCATCTCAGTGGAAGCCGTTGTCGATCGCGACAGGTGGGCTGTCCCGTCTTTGCGCACCCTCCCATGATGGCGGCTGCTGCGCTCTTCTAGGTTTTCGAAGGGTGAGAAGTTCTGTCTCGGAACGGTGCGGAGTTACAGACACAAAAAACCGGGGAGCTTACGCTCCCCGGCACAGAAGCGACAGAGGCGATACAACTATCTGACTAGATAGAATCCATCCCCCGCCGAAACGTTGCCTGCCGTGCGAGAATAATCTGTGACGACGTTCTCCCCGGCCCCGCCGCAACTGCCCGCCACCCACGGCGCCGAAGAACATTTCATCCCGATTGCCGGGGCCCGCATGCGCTACCTTCGCGCCGGTTCCGGCCCGCCGCTGGTCTTGCTGCACGGCCTGCTCGGATACTCTTTCTCCTGGCGGCACAATCTGTTAGCCCTGGCCGCTCAGCGGACCGTCTATGCCCCCGACCAGCTCGGCGCCGGCTTCTCCGACCGCGTCCCCGGACTCGATTGCACCCTGCGCGCCGTCGCCAGCCGCACCCTCGAATTTCTCGACACCGTTGGCATCACCGAATTCGACCTGCTCGGCACCTCGCACGGCGGAGGCGTTGCCATCACGATGGCCGGCCTTCTCCGCGAGAGCGGCGATCGCCGCCTGCGCCGCCTGATCCTCGTCGCCCCCATCAATCCCTGGTCGCCGCACGGTCGCCGCTTGGCCCCGTTCCTGTCGCGCCGCGGCATTGCCAAGGCCTTTGCCTGGACCATGCCGCGCGCCCGCTTCTCCCACCCCTACATTCTTCGCCGCCTGTACGGCGATCCGCGACGTATTTCCCACGGCACGCTCGAAGGATATGCCGCGCCCGGCCGCATCCCCGGCACGTTTGAGTACGCCCTCTCCGTGCTCGGCACGTGGCTCGAAGACCTCGACGAACTCAAGCAGCACCTGCCCGCCCTCGCCGACGTTCCCACGCTTCTGGTCTGGGGCGCCGAAGACGCCGCCGTCTACGCCTCCTCGGCCGAGTCGCTGCACCAGCACCTGCCGAACTCGAAGCTCGTCCGCTACCCCGGCGTCGGCCATCTCCCGTATGAAGAAGTGCCGGAAGAGTTCAACCGCACGGTCCTCGACTTCCTCGAAGGCCAGTGAACTGGCCCGCCCAGGTGAGTGATTCTGTACGTCTGACCTTCCATAACTGAGGCTGCTCCACCTCTCGCGCTTTTCAAATAGCGGGAACGTGCGCCCTTGCCCGACCTCGGATCACCAGTGAACTACCCAGTCACCCGCCCTCGTGATACCGGTCCTTGTGCGCGTGACCCGAAAGGATTCTGCTGTCGCTCATCAGTCACTTCTAGCCCGACGCAACGGGCAGCACCGACTGCATCTGTGTCTGCACGATTGTTCTGCCACTGCGGGCGACGGTTCGCGCTGGCCCACGGCGCGCCACGAAGGGCCGCGGAACACGTCAGCCAAGAAGGATGGTTATCATGCTTTTCCGATCGAGCCCCTGGCCGTTCTGTCTGGTTGTCCTGCTCTCCTGCACCCTGCCCCTGCTGGCGCTGCCTGCATTGGCCGAGGCTCCTCCCGACGTCAAAAAGCCTATGTCATGGACACCGACAAGAAGATCGTCTCAGGGAGACAAGCAAAAAAGCGGAGATCGAAATCCCGGATGTCACCCTGAAATTCACACTGGCCCCCAAGACCAAGCGAGTCTACATTTTGTGTTACAACTCCGTTCAGGTTCTGAATCTGGAAAATGTGAAACTCGTGGGCAGCATCCCGACGCCGCACCGGAAAAGAGGGTCTGGGAAAGCGGGCGGCGCGACCGTCCACCTTCCTCGCTGGCCGTCGATTCCGCCGAAACTCTGGGAGTACTGAGCTATTCTGGCGACGATGAATCCTCCGTGCTTGACCTAAAAGACTTCACGGTGAAGGGAACGATCGACCTCGTTTCCGGAGGAAAAGCTTTCGCCAAGACGATGCTCGCCGCGGCTGCCACCGGCGCAGTGGCCGGAGCTGGTTCGGCTGCCGCCGGCGTTCCCATCGCTCCCGTCATGGTTCCTATGGGATCTGGCCCGCAATACTCTTCCTCGCTGGTCGATCCCTCAGGCGAGGTTGTCTACATCCTGGGTCCCGGACACCTGCACGTGGCCGATCTCAAGACCTACAAGAAAATATCCAGCATCGGCCTCGGCTTCTTCCCCAGTTACGCCTTTTTCTCCCCGACAGCTCCGGGGCAGAATCCCGTCCTGTTCGTCGTCGGAATCGACGTCGGCTTTGTCAGCAGGTCCTACCGCATGGCTGCGATCAGCACCGCCACGAAAGAAAAGTTGCTGGACCAGAAATGGCTGGCGCCCTGTGCCTACACCGCCGACCGCAAATACGCCGTCAACTTCGATTCCAACAGCGTCTACCTGATGGACGCATCCACGCTATCGGTTACGAAAACGATTGGAGGCTTCAAAGAACTCCACCAACTCCTGCTCGTGCCGCCTCAGTAGCGAGCTCAAGGAGTTGCCGCGCGGCCTCTCCAACCGAGTTTGACCCGCGGAACCACCTGTGCCAGACTGATCGGCGGCTTTCCAGCATGACGCTGTTCCCCTCCACCAGCCGCCGTTCTCCGTTCCTCTGCCTTCTTGTGCTCCCATGCCTCATGTGCCTGCTCAGCGCCGTGGCTGCGGCCCAGGCCGAGGCCAGCGATCGCTCTGGCGATATGAGCGACCAGCAAGCCCGCGGCACCTACGTCACCGCTCCCAACACCGGCGTGCTGGTTTTTACCGTGTATGCCGAGCGCATTCGCCTGAATCTCGATCGGCAGGCGCTGTTGAAGCTGATCAACGTGACCAACGAAGCCGCGCTGTGGCAAACGACGGAGGAGCAGTCGCAAGCCGTTTTCACCAACGTCCCTTACGGGAACTACACCGCAGAAATAAGCGCCGTCGGCTATTTCAGCGAACACAAAGAGCTACGCGTCGCGAGTTCGAACGTCCAGCAGAGAATCGAGGTCGTCCTTCACCACGATCCGACAGCCCTCAATCTTGATGTTGCCGGCGCCGTCACCTCACCCAAGGCACGCAAGGAGACCAAGAGTGCTGTCTCAGCTCTGAAATCGGGAAATTTCAAGGACGCGCAGAAACATCTTGACCAGGCCATGGCGCTCGCGCCGTCCAACGCCGACCTGAACTTCCTCGAAGGCTATCTTTATTTCGAGAAACACGATTTCCCCCGCGCCGCCGGTTTCCTGAATACCGCCGCCAAGCTGAATCCACAGAATGTGCAGGCTCTCACGCTGCTCGGTCGTACCAATCTTGAAACAAAAGACTATGCTGCCGCGAAACCGCCGCTCGAGGCGGCAACGCAGGCCGATCCCGAGAACTGGCTGGCACACAATCTGCTCGCCGATGTTTACCTGAAAGAGAAGAATTACAACAAGGCGCAGGAGGAAGCCCAGATTGCCATCGCGAAAGGCAAAGGCGCAGCCTCATCCGCCCTGCTGGTTCTCGGTCAGGCGCTTCTGAACTCACGACACACAGACGAGGGCGTGCAGGCCCTGAATGCCTTCCTCCAAAGCTCCCCCGCTCATCCCGTCGCCGGCCAGGTTCGCGCCCTCATTGCTGAGATCCACCAGCAAACTTCGGAGCCCTCGGACCAAAGTCCGGCTCGCCTTGCCGGTGTCGACCCGCTCGCTGCTCTCCCCGCCGCTCAGCTCTCGCTGAAGGCATGGCAACCGCCCGGCGTCGACGACGTCAGGCTCGCGGTGGCCTCGGGTGTTGCCTGCCCCAGCGAAAAGGTGCTTGAGGAATCTGGCAAACACACCGAAGAACTGGTGCACGATGTGGCTCGCTTCGCCGCCGTGGAGGACCTCTTCCATCAGGCGTTGGATCCCTATGGCAATCCCGTTCGCACCGAGAACCGGAAATACAACTACACGGCCACCATCTCGGAGCGGCGAGGCGGATATCTGGAAGTCGAGGAAGACCGCGCTGCCAAGCTCAGCCTGTCCGACTATCCCGACCACCTCTCCAGCACTGGTTTCGCTGCTCTCGCCCTCGTCTTCCACCCCCACATGCGGGACAACTTCGCCATGACCTGCGAAGGCTTGGGTGATTGGCGCGGCAAGGCCAGCTGGCTGGTCCACTTCCGCCAGCGCGACGACCGCCCCAACCGCATGCACAGCTACAAAGTCGGCAACCAACTCCATCCCGTCCGGCTGAAGGGCCGCGCCTGGATTACCGCCGACAAGTTCCAGATCGTCCGCATCGAAGCGGAAATGATCAGCCCCATGCCCGAAATCCAGCTGCTCAGCGAGCACCAGGTCGTGGAATATGGCCCCGTTGAGTTCCGCAAGAAGAACACATCGCTCTGGCTGCCGAAAAGCGCGGAACTCTATTTCGATTTCCGCAAGCACCGCTACTACCGCCGCCACTCTTTCGATCACTACATGCTCTTCTCCGTCGATACCGAGGAGCAGCCCAAAGAGCCAGCCACCCCGCCCGCCAAGCCCACTGGGGATGAGAAGAAATCTCTCTAGACGCCCGCCGTCCATCACAAATCTAGAATCTAAAATCAGCAATTTGCGTCCCCCACCACCTGAAGCCCACTCCCTCCCCGCTCCGTAGTAAATTGTCTCTTCGCAATGATTCCCGCCACCATCGACTTCCTCCGCCACCTGCTCGTCGAGTATGGCTACTGGGCCGTGGCGCTGGCTCTGCTTCTCGAAAACGCCGGCCTCCCCGTGCCAGGCGAGACCACGCTGCTGCTCGCCAGCTTTCTTGCCTATTCCGAGCACAAACTGCATCTGCCCTACATCATGATCACGGCCATCATTGCCGCCACCCTCGGCGACAACATCGGATTTCTCATTGGCCATCACGGCGGCCGCCCGCTGCTCGATCGCTACCGGCACATGTTTCGCATTCCCAGCCGCGTCGTGGCTCGCGGCGAACGCCTGTTTGCCCGCTACGGCGCGGTTACGATTTTCTTCGCCCGTTTTATTTTTGGGATGCGCGTCATCGCCGGGCCTCTGGCCGGTGTCCTGCGCATGCCGTGGGTGCGCTTCTCCTTTTTTAACTTCCTCGGAGCCAGCGTTTGGGTGGTAGTGATCTCGACCGTCGGCTATCTCTTCGGCCAGCACTGGGACGAACTTGTGCGCATTTTGCGGCGGGTGAATCTCGCCATCGTGATTGCCGCGGCCATCGTCGTGATCGGCGTCTGGCTGTGGCGGCGTTTCGGGCAGCGGGAAGAAGACTGACGCAGTCGCCCACTTGCCCCGATTGCCCAGTTCCGTGAAGCTGGAGACATGTCGCCCGCGGTCAAACGCATTCTCCTCCTGATTGCCGGATGGGGATTCATCCTGCTTGGCATCATTGGCTTGTTCCTTCCCATTCTGCAGGGCGTTCTGTTTCTTCTCATTGGTCTGATTCTGCTCTCCACCGAATACGCCTGGGCGCATCATGTACTGCGCAAACTGCGGGAACGCTTTCCTTCCGTAGCGAGGCACGCCGCCCGGGCTCACGAGCGTGCCGCCGCCTGGCTCGTGCTCCTTACCGGGCATCGCCGCTCGCATTGAACCGTGCTCTTGCCGATGGTAGGCTCGCCTTAGTCTCCCGCAGACTTATGCCCACCGCGAGCCAGCCCGCAACCGTCGAGCGCAGCGCCTTTTTCGCGCGCATTCAGCGCCACCTGCACATCCCCGAAGTCTGGATGCGCTTTCTGGTGGCGATCGTCGGCCTGGGACTCGCCTTTGGAGCCGCGCTATTTTCCACCGTATCGCGCGAGTCCGGCAACGTCTGGGCCACCGCCATTCTCGCCGGCGGAGCCCTGCTGCTTGCCGTCCTGGTCGGCCTCACCACTGTTCCATATCTGGCAAAGCGCGTTGTCCGCGGCGCGCGCTGGCAGGACGCTTTCGACTTCGAAGTGACCAAGGCAGGCATCGCCTACGTCTTTCTCACCCTGCTCATCAGCGTCGCCGCTCTCAATACGGGAAACAATCTTCTCTATGTAGTCGTCTCGGCATTGCTGGCGGGCCTGCTTGCTTCCGGCCTGGCTTCCGCTACCACGCTCCGCCGCCTGGAGTTGGAAGTTCATCTTCCGCAGCGCGTCTTTTCCCAACAAAACGTGGCCGGCAGCCTCATCCTGCGCAACCCGCGCTCCTGGTTGCCGTCCTTATCCGTGGCCATCGCGGCTCCTCCGCGCCGCCAGTCGCGCCGCCGCTGGTTGCGCGAGGATGGCCGCTTCACCTTTCCTCCCCATCGCGCGCCCGCTGAGCAGTGGATCAATCTGCCCGACATTCAGCTGCGCCGCGTGCCCGTCACGCCCGATCCGCCGCCGGTGTTTGAGGGTGCCGCTTATTTTTCTTATTATTTCTCTTTCATCGCCGCGCGCAGTGTCGCCCGCGCCGATCTCAATCTCTGCTTCCCCCATCGCGGCCGCTTCCAGCAGCAGGCGCTCCTGCTGACCACCCGCTTTCCCTTTGGCCTGCTCACCAAACGCCGCCGCATCACCGTCCCGCATGAAGTCATCGTCTACCCGGCGGTGCACTCCCTGACTAGCCTGCTCCCGGATCAGCCGCGCTTGGCCGGCGAACTCGAAGCTCTGGCTCGCGGTCAAAGCAGCGATCTCTACGGCATCCGCGAGCACCAGCCGCAGGATTCGGCACGCTTCGTGGACTGGAAAGCTACCGCCAAGTCTGGCCAGCTCAAAGTGCGCGAATTTTCTCGCGAAGAGGAACGTCAGTTGTGTCTGGTGTTTGATAACCCGCTGTCGGGAGTGCTTTCGGAGGAGCGTTACGAGCGTGCGGTCTCGCTGGCTGCCTCTGTGGCGGCGTATTTCGGGAGCCATGCCGCAACCTTCACGTTCTGGGTCGGAGACACCGAGACCCGCGATCCGCAAGCCTTTCTGGTCAATCTGGCGCTGATCGAACCTGCTTCTGCCCCCTGTCCGCTGGAAAAACTGCCGCCGGCAGGCCACTTCTATGTCATCGTGACTGCCCGCAGCCCAGAGTCCCTTCCTGCCGAACTCCGCCGAACCTCGATTCTCGTTCCCGCCGCTGAGCTATATGGCCCGTTAGTGACGTAGCCCCAGTTCTGGTGCAGTGTTACGTTCGTACCTTGGAAGCGTTCCAAGGGCCCTGCTAAGTTGGAAACGAGGGAACAAGGCCACTTTCCGAAAAGGGCACTTCTCTATCAGGCTGACCGTGTACATGTTCTTCTTCAAAACGCTCTGGGCTCTGCACCCGATCCTGGAGTGTGTCGCGATCGCCATCCTGCTGCATCGCCAACACCAAAAAAAGTTTCCCTTCTTCCTCGTCTACCTCGCGGTCCAGGTCGTCGATTTCTGTGTCATGTTTCCCATCTACTTCTGGGCTTCGGACCGGTTCTTCGAAAGCTACTACATGGTCCTGAACATGGGCTTCACCGTGATTTGTGTGGCCATTGCTTTCAAAGTTTTGCAAGAAGTGTTCCTCGACGTTTTCCGGCCATTCCATACTCTGCGCGACCTGGGCACCATCATTTTTCGCTGGGTCGGACTCGTTACCTTGCTGGTCTCCGTAGTTGTTGCGCTTTCCAGCCCGGCCAACGTCAGTCCCCTGAATCAGGCCCTGGTTGCTTTGCAACGCTGTTTGCGCATGTCGCAGGTCGGTCTGGTTCTCTTCCTTCTCGTGTTCTCCGGCTATCTCGGCGTTCGCCGTCGCGACTTGAGTTTCGGCATCGCAGCCGGCTTCGGACTGTATGCCTTGTGGGATGTCGTCAATTGGGCACTCCTGTTCGGCGGTCATCAACCTACCTCGCCGTACCAGAAAGCACTCATCTTGGGGAATTCGCTGGTCTACATCGGCAGTCTCGTCTGCTGGTGCCTCTACTCTACCCAGCAAGCCAAGATTCGCCTTTCTGACTCCACCACCCTGCAATCGCAGCGCTGGGAACGAAGTTTGACCGAGGCGCAGCACCCCGTCGGCGATGGCGCGCTCATTCCGATGTTCGAAAGCATGGTCGAACAAGCTCTATCGCGCGCGAAAATGGAACAGCGTTCCAATCCCGATGGTGCCGACCTTTCGGCAGCGCGCTCCAAAGAAATGGGCGCGGGGCAGTAGCGCAGACCTTTCGTTAACAAAATTCTTACATCTCCAGGACAATTTCAAATAATTGAAAAAGAATGACTTACGCCGCTTCTCCGGTGAAACCCCGGCCGCGGTGATGGTAATCTGTCCTTTGCAATTCTTGGTTACTTTGGTAATATCCGCCCCGTGCAGACTTTCTGCACGCCAAAGGAGAACGACACCATGAACCGTGGACTGAAGGCTCTGTTCCTTCTGCTGGTCCTGGTGGGGACCTACGCTGCCGCATCAATTGGCCCAACGCTGCACGACGGCGAGGCACCTCCCATCCGCATTCGAGATAAATAAAGCGGACAGTGGTCGGTAGTGTACTGATCCGATCAACTGATCAGGTACTTAGGCTCAGGCTGGCAACGTAGAAGTAACTCCGTTGCCAGCCTATTTTCTTGTGCCGGATTCAGAACCAGGCTTGCAAGTGCGCTTCCAGGAACCAAAGATCCCTATCTGCCTGACGCACAATTTCTGTAAACACGTCTGCCGTCGCCATGTCCCCGAGGTCGTTGGAACGGTCTATCGCCTTGCGGGACGCATTGCTCACCGCCGCTACCTGTGCCGCCAGCGCTCTTACATGCGCCTCGCCCTTCACTGTGTTCAAGTCGTACTCCTTAAGTGTAGACGTCGCGGCGGCAATGCGCGCCGTGCCCAGCGCTACGCCTCCTAGGGCAGTCGCCCGCTCAGCCAACAAGTCGGCAGCTTCGTCAGCATGTGCCGCAATTTCGTCAAACAGTTCGTGCAGTTGCTGGAACTGCGGTCCCTTTACATTCCAGTGCGCCTGCTTGGCCCGAGTGTTGAGATCCACCGTGTCCGCCAGGCGTGCGTTCAACAAGTCAATCAATTCAAGGCGAGTGTCTTCGGCAATCTGTACGCTGGTGGGAAAAAAGCTCGGTATGAGTCGCGGTAGCCATGGCAATCCTCCTCGCCTGTTGGATTTGAGTCCCTTCGGGAAGGATGCCAAAAAGCCATTTCCACAGCTTGGTGCCTTAGGCCGTTCCGACAGCCTCTTCGATCAGCCGGCGCAATCCATCAGGATCGGAAGTTGGCGGCTGACAAGTAAATCCCGAGCACACCACTGCCAGCGCCGGCGATGCTTCACCCAGCCCCGGTAAACCGGGCAAGGTTTGGGCCAGCGCGGGCGGCAGGCGATTGGCGTCCATGGCGTCGCCCCGGCCCAGGCATAGCACCGACTTGTTTACCGCGTAAGGACGCTGCGCCGCCGCGCGCAATCGATTCGCCTCGGCGCCGTCCCCCGCTACTACGACCCGGGTGTGCGGATACGCCAGTCGCACCGCGGCCAGCGCATAGGTGCCCGCAAAGATGCCGTACTGCGCCGCCACTCCCATGATCAGTTCCAGCGTTTGTTTGGCCTTCTCGTGATACGAGACCTCGCCGGTATAAGTGTGAAGCCGGCAAAGCAGTCCTGCCGCGGCCGCATTTCCGGCCGGCGTTGGCGAATCCTGAAATGGCTTGCGGCGCGTTCCCAGCACACCCAGCACTTCTCCCGTTCCCGGTTCGCTGTCAAAGAATCCGCCGGACGCGGTGTCATAGAATTTTGCGATCATAGCGTCGGCAATGGCTCGCGCCGCTTCGAAATAGCGCAACTCTCCACGCGCTTCGTAGGCATCGAGGCTGGCGCTCGCCGTGAACGCGTAGTCATCGAGCACCCCGGGCACGCCGCGCATTTCCGCTTTCGGGTCGGAGTACGCAATCACGTGCCGCAGGCTGCCTTCCCTCCAACCCTCGGCCAGCACGCGATCGAGGGAGCGCAAGGCAAATTTCCGTGCGCTTTCCATGTCTAAAGCCGCCGCGACTTCCAGATATGCCGAAATACAAAGCCCGTTCCAGCCTACGTAGAGCGACTGGTCCACATACGGCGTCGGCCGCTGCAGTCGAGCCGCATACATCTTTGCCTTTGCTGTGCTCAAGATCGCCCGCACCTTGTCAACCGGCAGGTTCATGCGTCGCGCCACTTCTTCCACGGGAGCCCGCTGGAACAGCACATTTTTCGCGGGATTGTGGTGCATCTCTCCAATCTCGTTGATGTCGTAGTGCAGGCAGGCGACTTCGGCTTCCTCTTCCGTCAGTACGGCGCGAGCTTCCGCGCGCGTCCAAGTGAAATAGTCGCCGTCATCGTCGAGCGAATAGTCGGCATCCTGCGAGGCGTAGAAGCCGCCGCGCTCCCGGTCGCTCAACCATTCGTCCATCCAGCGCACAATATCGCGCGCCACTTCCGCGAAAAACGCGTTTCCCGTCGTGAGGTAGGCGTGCGCGTAGTTCTTGAGCAGTTCCGAATTGTCGTAGCACATCTTCTCGAAGTGCGGCACAATCCAGTGCTCGTCCACCGAATAGCGATGGAAGCCGCCCGCCAGTTGGTCATACACTCCACCCCGCGCCATCTGTTCCAGCGTGTGTGTTACGACTTCGCGCGCCCGCGCATGATTGGCGCGCAGGCTGTGATCCAGCAGCAGATCCAGCACGGCCGGATGCGGAAACTTGGGCGCGCGCCCGAATCCGCCATTCCGCTCATCGAAGGCTTCGATCGCCGCTTCGACAATCGCGTCTATCGCCTGCGGCGAAAATTTTTCCGGAGCAATCGCTTCCGCCCTGCCGATAGCCGCCACTACCTGCTGCGCTTGCTCCGTTACCTCAGCGTTTTTCTCGCGATACGCCGCCGCAATCGCTGTCAGCACGCGCTTGAAGCTGGGCCGCCCATAATTGTCATCCGGCGGAAAGTAGGTTCCGCCATAAAACGGCTTGCCTTCCGGAGTCAGAAATGCCGTCAGCGGCCATCCGCCCTGCCCGCTCAGCGCGCTCACGGCCAGTTGGTAACGGCTGTCGATATCAGGACGCTCGTCGCGGTCCACCTTCACCGCGATGAAGTTCTCATTCACAATCTTCGCCACTTCAGTGTCTTCGTACGACTCCCGATCCATGACATGGCACCAGTGGCACCACACCGCCCCAATATCGAGGAGCATCGGCCGGTTCGCCTTCTTGGCGGCGGCAAACGCGGCCTCACCCCATTCAAACCAGTGAATCGGCTGGTGCATGGCGCTGCGCAGGTAAGCCGACGCCGCCTGCCCGAGCGAATTGCCGTTCTCGCTGCTCATATGCCCCAGTCTACCGAAATTGCTCCTGCGTGATGTGAATCACAAATGTAAGTGACGCCGTATACCGCTCCGCGCTCTCTTTCCCCCTACTATCCGCACATAACAGGCTAGAAAGTGGTTCTCCCGACCCGGCCCCTGCTGGAAAATTTTGGCAAAGGCAGAGAGTCATGTCTCAGAAAGAAGCTATCAGTTGGTACCACAGCAATCGTTACAGCGTGCAGTCGGCCTGCGCACACTGTGAGGGCACCGTCCGTCACGAAACGTGGTGCATTACCGTGAATCCGCGCGTGTTTTACGCCAACCAGATCATCATCGACGCCGGCAAGCTGACGCCACACGATACGCTCATCTTGCACTCGCTCGGTGTGGCTTGGAATGCCAAGCCCTGCGACGGAACCTGCCAGGGTCGCAAGTAAGCCGAACTCCTCACCGCGGCGGCTGACCTCGGCCCCGGGTCTCCTTCTTGGGCCAATGCCATCCAAAAAAGCGGTTTAACCCGGCGTTCAAGACTCGGAATGCCGCGGTGACTTCTGTAACTTGTTCTCCTGCAAGCTGTTCCTTAGCCTTAGGTTAGCCAGACAGGGTCTGTCGTCTGTCCGATCATCGATCGGAGCGGGCGGCTACCGCGATTGCTTGCGAGTGTGGCGTGATCGCGCTGCACGAATGCAGCGTGCGTTCGGCCCGGCGCTACACGAGGCAACAGAATCGGCGGGTGGAAGCCCCGCTCGCTTGCTGGAAACAAGGCTCAGAGCACTTGCGAATATTCGGTTCATTGCGCGGGAAGGTCGAGAACCCCATTCGGGTTGTCCTGGGAGCCATCCTGGCTGCGGGACTGATCGTTTTCTGCTATGCCCAGACCGGCCTCTCCGTGAATTGGCGAGTCACCCTGCTGCTGCTGCCGGCGCTCTATCTCGCTTATCGCTCCTATGAACTCTATCTCGGCAAGCTGGCGACGGAACGGCGGCATGCCGAAGAAATGGCCAACCTGCACCTGCGCACCGTCGAAGTTCTCGCGCTGGCCATCGAAGCCAAGGATCAGACCACCCACCAGCATCTGCAGCGGGTTCGCATTTACGCCACCGAAATGGGTCGCGAGCTGAGCATCACTCCCGACGAGGCGGAAGCGCTCCAGGCCGCGGCCCTCCTGCACGATATCGGCAAGCTCGCTATCCCCGAGCACATTGTTTCAAAACCGGGACGCCTGACCCCGGAAGAATTCGAGAAGATGAAGACCCACCCCCTGGTGGGCGCCGAAATCCTGGAGAAAGTCGGGTTCCCCTATCCCGTCGTGCCCATCGTACGCGCGCACCACGAGAAATGGGATGGCTCCGGTTATCCCTTCGGCCTCAAGCGCACCGACATCCCCATTGGCGCGCGCATCCTTTCCGCCGCCGACTTCTTTGACGCCCTCGTTTCCGATCGCCAGTATCGCCGCGCCTTGCCCCCGGAGGAGGCGCTGAAGAGTCTGCTAGCCGAGTCTGGCAAATCCTTTGATCCCGCCGTCGTCAGCGTGCTCTACAACCGCCACAAGCGCCTGGAAGAGATGGTGCGCAAACGTTCCCTCGCCGATGCGCCGTCCAACTTGTCCACCGCGGTCAAGGTGGAGCGCGGCAACGCGCCGGGAGCGGGACTGGAAGAGTCGGCCCCCGAATCCGGCGGCGTCAATCACGCTCACTTCCTCGATGCCATCGCCGGCGCGCGCCACGAGGCGCAACTGCTGTTCGAACTCAGTCAGGAACTCGGCGCCTCGCTCAGCCTGGACGAAACGCTTTCCGTTTTTGCCACCAAGGTCAAGCGCCTGCTACCGCACGACTCCCTGATCATCTTCATCCGTCGCGACACTAAGCTGATTGCGGTCCACACCAGCGGCGAGTCCTGCAGCCGCTTCGCCGATCTGCAGATTGGCTGGGGCGACGGCTTGTCGGGCTGGGTGGCGCAAAACAACAAGCCCATGATCAACGGCAATCCTGGCGTGGAGCCGGGCCACGAATCCGACCCGCTCTGCTTCAACTCCTTCAAGTCAGCGTTGGCGGTGCCGCTCGAAGGTTTGGACGGCGTGGTCGGCGTGGTATCCCTCTATCGCACCCAGGCGGCCGCTTTCACCAGCGAGCACCTGCGCATTCTCCTCGCCATCAGTTCGAAGATGGGCGTCGCCATCGAAAACGCCCTGAAGTTCAAGCAGGCCGAAGAATCGGCGACCACCGACTACCTCACGCAGTTGCCCAATGTGCGCTCGCTGTCCTCCCACCTGGAACGCGAACTGGCTCGGGCGCAGCGTTCCAAGTGCGCCCTCACCGTGATGGTCTGCGATCTCGATGGCTTCAAACAGGTCAATGACCGCTTTGGCCACCTCGTGGGCAACCGCGTGCTGCAGCGCTTTGCGGCCCGCCTGAAAGAGACCTGTCGCGAGTATGACTACGTGGCGCGCATGGGCGGCGACGAGTTTGTCGTCGTGGTTCCTGACCTGCCCATGGAAGCGGCCCAAACCAAGGCTCTGCAACTGGCAGCCCTCGCCCTGGAAGTGGGCAATGAAGTCTGCGGTGAGGCCTTGCTTTCGCTCAGCGTCGGCTACGCCGCTTTCCCGGCCGATGCCGCCGATGCCGAACAGCTTCTCGCTGAGGCCGACCGCCGCATGTATGCCGTGAAGGCCAGTCGTCCGCGCAGCCGCAATCGTCGCACGTACCCGCGTTTGCGCTGCCAGATTGCGGTGGAGATGGAAGCCGAAGGCAAGCCTTTCATGGGCAATGTGACCGACATTAGCATGAGCGGTTGCTACGTCGAAACCTCGCATGGCGTGGCGGGCGGTGCCATGCTGTCGCTCGGTTTCGCAACGCCCCATGGCGCCCTCCGCGCCGAGGGCGAAGCCGTCCGGGTCCGGCCCGGCTGGGGTTTCGGTGTCCGCTTCCACGACATTCGCAGCGCCGATCGTGAACGTCTGCGCCGCATCCTTGACTATGTCGAAAACGGTCGCGGGCAGCACGAAGTGCAGCGCTATCTCGCCGCCTTGAAGGGCCAATAGGTTCCAGCCATCTGCTACGGCGTCTTCCCCTGAACTGGTGCGGGTTTTAGCGGCCTATTTCCACAGGCAGGTCGCTTGACACTTGGCTGTCTTGTGATAGATTGCCGTTCCACGGGGCTGAGGCACTCGCAAGTTCCATCGGAATCACACGCTCCACTTGGTTCTCGCCGCATTTCATTACAGGCGAAAATCACTTCCCATTTCGCTTCTCTCAATCGATAGGAGAGCTCATGCTTACCTCACGTTCGAAAATCATCCTTGTGGCTGCCGCGTGCTTGCTGGCGCTGCTGCTGGGAACCGCCAACGCGCAACTCGTGGTTGACAAGAGAACCTTTCTGAACCAGCGCAACGCCGTGCTGAGTCATCTTTCGGCGAGACAACAGCAGACGCTTTCTTCAGGCACACAGCGGGTGATGCAGCTGGTCAACGTGCTGAACGATCCACACACGAAGAACGCGGATTCCGGCACGGTGAACGTTCCGCCGGCCCTTGCTGCCCTGGCGACAGCCGCTGCCCAGGCTGCGCCTCTCGGCCCCATTCCGGGTCCCGGACCAGGCGGAACCATTCGCGTCTCCGATCCGCGCCTCGATTTCGTCAACTCCACCATGAGCGGTTTCACGCAGAGCGAGACTTCGACCGCATGGTGCGGCAACAACATCGTGGCCGGATACAACGACTCAGGCGCTTTCGCGCGCACTGCGGGCGTGGTCTTCGACAGTGCCTGGAGTTTCAGCACCGCTTCGTATTCGCATGACGGCGGCCAGACGTTTACCAGCATCGGCTACCTCAACCCCGGCACCGACCCCGCCAACTTCATTGCCGGCGATCCCGTGATCGCCTGTACCAGCCCGACGCGGTTCTACTACTCCTCGATTTACGCCAGCTTCAAGGATAGCCTGGGCAACTTTGTAAACGGCGTAGCCGTCAACATCTCGAGCGATGGCGGTGTGACCTGGAGTAATCCGATCGCCGCAGTCACGAAAGACTTGAACCACGGAATCGACAAGCCCTGGATTGCCGCCGATCCTACCAATTCGCATCGGCTGTTTGTGACCTACACGGATTTTGACTTTTCCGGCTTTGCCTTCCCACCGGATCCGAGCGCGCATTGCCCCAATGACTTCCGCACGGCCATTGAGCTGGTCACATCCAACGACAGCGGCGCTACCTGGAGTGCTCCCGTGGTCGTCGACGAGGAGTGCGAATCTACGGCCAACGCCAGCGTACAGGGGTCGAACCCGGCTGTCGCCGGCGACGGAACCCTCTATGTGGGCTACGAGTTCTTCCCATTTTCTGTGCCCAACAACGAGATTCACCTGGCCCGATCCACCAATCACGGGACTTCGTTCAACACTCCTGTCAACGTTTCCAATGTGTGGCCCAACGGAAACTTCGGCTTGATGCAAGGCGGCTTCCGCAACAATGAGTTTCCCCAGGTGGCAGTCGACCGCAGCCACAGCTCGTCGCGTGGCACGGTTTACCTCGCCTGGTCGGATGGAATCAACAACATTGTGCCGGACCTGCCCCTCTTCTTCGACAGCTACGCTTACCCGGACATCGTGGTCGCCAAGTCGATTGACCGCGGCAATACGTTCACCGTGCCGCAGGTGGTGAGCCCGATGTCGTCGTCCTTCCACGGCAAAGGCCGGGACCAGGTCTTCCCCGGTCTGGCGGTCGATCGCGACGCCCACGTGGGTGTTTGCTACTACGACCGGCGGCAGAACCCTCTCAACTTGCTCATGGACCGCTATTGCTCCGTGTCGCAGAACCATGGCCGCACCTGGAACGAGAGTCGCGTCTCCCGCTCCTCCTGGGTGCCCGCCCATTCCTCCGATGGCGTGATCAATACCACGTACATCGGCGACTACGACGCGCTGACGGGCGACTTCCTGCTGCAGCATGATGGGTTTTACGGCTCGTTCGAGGTGCAAATCAACGGCAACCCAGATGTAGTGGGAGCGCCAGTCGACTAAGCTGAGACCGCAACCAGTACCAGTCCCCGCGAGCACGGAGAGCGTGCCTCGCGGGGATTTCTTTCTACAGAAAAGCTGCCGGCGGCTTTTGCTTCGATGGGATTCGTTTCGTTTTCGGAACTTGTCATGCTGAGCGAAGCGAAGCATCCCTATCGACAGTATGGACTGATGGACGACTCTGGGCAGGCACAGATGCCGGGTACGTGCGGCTAAACGAGTCGCTTCGCCAACGCGCAGTACATCTCGACTGCGTCCATCAGTTGCTTCTTTTCCACGAACTCGCCGCCCGTGTGTGCCACATGAATCGAGCCTGGTCCCACCAGCAGGGGCTCCCCCCAGTTGTTGAGCCTCGGAATGTCAGTGGTGAATTTGGCAATCATGGTGGGAAGATCGGGGAACGAGCGTAGTTTCACGAACGGAATCTCGAGCGCGAACTCGGCGCGGGCGAGGCCTGCGACGGTCTGCGCAATCTGCGCGCGCAATTCCTCCGCCGGACCGACCAGCCGATAGAGCAACTGCGCCTTGGCGTTGTCGGCAATCACGTTGGGTGCACGTCCGCCTTCAATCATCCCAATATTCAGGGTGGTCGGGCCCACGTCGGGGTTGGCTGGCAATTTCATGGAGCGCAGCCGGACCAACGCCTCCAGCAGCTTGTCAATCGCCGACTCCCCCAGTTCCGGATACGCCGAGTGCGCCATTCTGCCTTCCGCGACGAGGTTGACCCGCAGCGTTCCCTTCGAGGCGGTGGCGAGCTTGTTTTCCGTCGGCTCGCCGTTGATCAAGAACTTCGAACCGCAGGCGCGCTCATTGGCCGTCTTCGCGCCCAGGCTGTCGCGCTCCTCGCCGACAATGAACAGAAGGCCAACCGCGATTCCTTCCTCCCGCAGCTTCAGCGCAGCAGCCATTTGCGCCGCAATGATGCCCTTGGCGTCGCACGAGCCGCGCCCGAGAATTCGGTCGGAAGTTTCGGAGGATGGAATGAAGGGCGGAACTGTGTCCATGTGCGTCGAGAACACCACGGCGGGCTGCGGATGTCCCGGCACAGTGGCAAAGACATTGGCGCGCGCGCCCTCGACCGGCATCATTTGCGCTGCGAAACCCAGACTGGCGAGTTCTCGTTGCAGGAAGTCACCGACCGGCCCTTCGTTGCCGGTGATGGACTCGATGTCCACCAATCGCCGGGTAAATCCAAACAAGTCCATGCCCGTCAGCATATCGCATGGCCCGTGTGTGGCGCGGGCACTCTTGCCCGCGAAAGGCCCGGCCCGAGGGGGCTACACTCCCTTTCCGAACTCAGAAGGACTCCGCGCACCTGGCAAGTCTCGCCCGTCCCATGAGAAACTCTCCCGGTGACAACGGCCGATCTCCAGATCAAGTCCGTCTCCCTCGCTGGGCCTGCCGGGCGTCTGGAGGCGTTGCTCAATCTGGGTGCAAGCCAGCCCACCTACGCCGCACTCGTCTGCCACCCGCATCCCTTGTACGGCGGAACCTTGCACAACAAAGTTGTGTTCCACACGATGAAAGCGCTGCACGCCTTCGGCATGCCGGTGTTGCGTTTCAATTTCCGTGGTGCCGGCCTGAGTGAAGGGGAGCACGATGAAGGCCGCGGCGAGGTGGACGATACGCGAGCCGCGCTCGACTGGCTGGCCCGAGAATTCTCGTTGCCCGTCGTCTTTGCAGGATTCTCCTTCGGCGCGGCCGTTGGACTGCGTGCCTGCTACGACGATGAGCGCGTGCCAGCGTTGATTTCGCTTGGGACTCCCGCCGGTGCCGTTGAAGGCCGCACCTACGACCTGAGCTTTCTCGCTGCGTGCCGCAAAGCCAAGCTTTTCCTTAGTGGCGAGCGCGACGCATTCGGCCCGCGAGCGAAACTGGAGGCGCTGGCAGCCTCTGTGCCTGAACCGAAGCAGTTGATGCTGATTCCAGGGGCCGATCACTTCTTCGCGGGACGGCTGGCTGAGATGCGCCACGTCATCGAAAATTGGGTGGAGACGGAACTGGGCCTGACGAAAGCCCCCTAAGTCGTTTAGAGACACAACTATAGCTATTAGCTCGCGAAGGTGGTTGCCTAAGCAGGTGCGGACAAGCCAAAATCGGGAGTCCAAACGTCGCGTAGATAGGCCATTAAATGCGTTTGTAGCCCCGTAGGGCGACGTTTGACTCGTGGGACACCCGATGGGGCCTTCCCACGCCCAGAAGCCTCTCAGATCGGTCCAAATGCAAAGCTGCTAAAACTGTCAGCTATTGCACATAATCCACTTTGCCAGCCCTTCCAGCCAGCCCCGTCTTCGCGACCACTGCGGCCTTCCTCCGCGCAACTCAGCAATCAACAGTCTCTTACCGCAGGGCTCCCGACCAGCGCGGCAGAGGAACGGCAGCGCCGCACTCGCTATAATGCCGCTTCATGTCGGAGGACCGCCAAGCAGCCGCCATGCGCGAGACGGCGCGCGATATTTTCCGCTGCGCACTGGCGAACGCGACGATTGCGCGCGCGTTTGAGCGCCACGTGTATCTCGAACGCGGCGTCCTGCGCGTGTGCGACGACCTGTATGACGTGGGCGCTGCCAGCCGCGTGTTCGTGGTCTCGATCGGCAAGGCGGCGCACACCATGGTCGAAGCGCTTGCCTCGCACTGGGGCGGGGACCTGCAGGGAATTGTCGCCACGTCCGTGGCGCCGGCTCAGCAAGTGCACGGCTTCCGCTACTTCGTCGGTGGCCATCCGGTGCCCAACGAGGAGTCGCTGGCCGCTGCCGACGCCGTGCTGCGCGCCCTCGATGCGGTCGACAGCCAGGCGCTGGTGATTTTTCTGTTGAGCGGCGGCGGCTCGTCCATCATCGAAAAAGCGGCAGACGACGACATCTCGCTGACCGACCTCATTGCCACCTACAAGGCGCTAGTGCTGTGTGGCGCGCCCATAGCCGAGATTAATGCGGTGCGCAAGCATCTGTCGGCGGTCAAAGGAGGCCGGCTCGCGGTGGCGGCCTACCCGGCGCAGCAAGTGTCGCTGCTCGTTTCCGATGTGCCCGATGCCACGCCCGATGCGCTGGCCTCCGGTCCCACCATGCCCGATTCCACCAGCATCAACGACTGCTACGGCATCGTCGAGAAGTACGGACTGCTGCCGCAGTTTCCCGCTTCGGTGCGCGAGTTGTTCGAACGGCACGCGCTGGACGAGACGCCAAAATCCGACGATCCGGCATTTGTGCACTCGCGCTGGTGGCCGATTCTGTCGAATGCCTCGGCGGTGGAAGCCGCGGGCGCGGCAGCCGCGCCGCATGGATTCGCGGTGGAAGTAGACAACTCCTGCGACGACTGGGATTACGAGCGCGCGGCGGAACATCTGCTGGGCCGCGTCCGTGAATTGCGCAAGAAAGTATCGCGCGTGTGCCTGATCTCGGGCGGAGAAGTAACGGTCAAGGTCACGAATGGAGGAATTGGCGGTCGCAACCAGCAGTTCGCGCTGGCCTGCGCCGCGCGTATTGCCGGCGATAACATGACTGTGCTCAGCGGCGGCACCGACGGGATCGATGGCAACAGTCAGGCGGCCGGTGCGGTGGTGGATGGAACGAGCATAGCGCGGGCACTGGCTGCGGGTCTCGATGCGGCGCGGCATCTCGAACAGTTCAATGCGTTTCCATTTTTCGACAAGCTGGACGATGCGATCGTGACCGGCGCGACGGGCAACAATCTGCGCGATCTGCGGGTGCTGCTGGCATGGTAGAGCCGAACCGGGGCCGGGGCGTGCGACAGGGCGGCTACAGGTCTGTTCTGAGTATGGTGGTGGTGGCGTGGCTGCTGCGCCTTGTCGTCGCGGGCTTTCTTTACCGCGAGTTGCTGGATCCAGCACGGGACCATTGGCACTTTGGCTGGGAAGTGGGACAGTTGGCGCGCTCCATCGCGCTGCAGCACGAGTTTGGTTCCCCTCTGCACGGGTGGACGGGGCCCACGGCCATGCTCCCGCCGGTCTACGCCTACTTGCTCGCCACGGTTTTTCGCTTCTTCGGACTCTTCACCAGCCAGTCGGCGTTCATCATGCTCGCGATCAATGGTTTGTTTTCGGCCCTGACCTGTATTCCCATTTTTTTCAGTACGCAGCGGGTTCTGGGCGTGGACGCGGCGAAGTATGCGGGCTGGGCGTGGGCTTTCTATCCCTACGCTATTTACTTCTCGGTAGGGCGCGTGTGGGACTACGCTCTGACCACGCTGATGTTGGCGTTCTGTTTCTGGGCCGCACAGGGTTTGCCCGGCCGAGGCGGGTGGATTAGCTGGCTGGGATTTGGCGTTTTGTGGGGCGCCGCCGCGCTGGTGAATCCCGGGGTGCTCGCGGCCTTTCCCTTTCTGCTGGCGTTGGCGGCGACAAAACTTGCGAAGGGCGCAGGAGCGCGGCTGGCGTACAGTTTGGTGGCCGTGCTTGGCGTCGTTCTCGTGATGGTTCCCTGGATGGTACGCCACTACGTTCGTATGGGTATCGTGTGCCCGATCCGCGACAACTTCTGGATGGAGTTCTGGGCGGGGAACACAGGCGATCTCTCGGACCTGGTGCCGGATTGGGCGCATCCTTCCACCAGCCCAGTTGAAATGGAGAAATTCCGCTCTGAGGGTGAAGTGAACTACATCGCCCACAAGCGAGAGCTTGCGCTGCAATTTCTGCGCCAGCGTCCCGGATTGTTCCTCGCGCTGACGGCGCGTCGCATTGCATACTACTGGACGGGGTACTGGAGCTTTCAACCCGCATACCTCGGCCGCGAACCGACGGCGTTGCCGAATCTGTTGTTTTGCACTGCGCTGACGATCGTCATGTTGAGGGGAGTCTACCGCTGGTGGCGGCGCGACCGGGAGGCCGTGATCCCGTACATTGTGATGATCGCAGCGTTCCCACTGGTTTACTACATAACGCACCCGTTGATGGATTACCGCCAGGCGATCGAGCCTTACGTCGTAGTCTTGATGATTGCCGGCTGGTATTCCTTCCACGGGAAGCGGGAGGCTTTGAGTCGGCGGGATGCTGTCGAGGCTTGATGGAGTTGAGCGGACCAGCAAGAACTGAGGGCCTAAGGAATGAACATGATGGATGGGACGAGCAGCCTTGAATTTGTAGCCGGGATAGCGAGCGCGTACGCGTGCGTCAGAGCGGACCTCGGAAGAAGAAGGGTGAAGGTGAATGCCGCCCTTGCCACGGCCGCGGTCGTTGGCTTGGCAATGGCGGGATTCGGTTTCGCCGCCAGCCTCACACGAAGTGAGGCATTCAGGCCGCTGGTTGCGTTCGTCGCCGGAGCGCTTGGCGTTCTGCTCGTTGCGTCGGCCAGCAAGGTCAGCCGACTGGCGATTGCAGACATCGGCTCGACGGCGGTTTGTCTGGTTGCGGCCATTTACAGCTTCGTGCTCCTCTTGTTCAATCCGGCGCCGCAACGTCTGTGGGCCATCGCATTTGCGCTGGCGGTGATCGTGTTTGTCTTTCTGTGGCAGGAAGGCAGAGCCGCGATGCAGTGGCAACGTCCGGAGGGGATTGTCTGCGCAGAGTTTCTCGTTCTCGCCGGGCTGGCAGAGATCGTGTACGGATTCGCCCCTTCAGGCCCGCAGCTTGCGCCGACCCCGTTCGTGATTGCCGGGGCGATCATCGCGCTCGCGGGTGGGGCTCTCGTGGTGATTGTCCTGCGGCGCTATTTCGGCACGCGCGAAGAACACCGCGTCATATCGCACATTGCCGATTGGGGTGACAGCCTGCAGCCGGAATACACGCCCGCCACCCCGGAGTGTCCGCATCCGGAGCGCTGGAAGATGTACGACACGATGACGGCCGAGGTGGAGATTCTTGAGTTTCTAACTACTCTCGTTACGACTCTGAAGCCCGAGCTGATCGTCGAGACCGGAACCTTCTCCGGCATCAGCACGCTGGCGCTGGCGCGCGGGATGGAGAAGAACGGTTTCGGCAGAATTATCTCCTGCGAATTCGATCCCAAGGTGTACGCCAAGGCGAAAGAGCGCATTGATGGATCAGGACTCGGCAAGTGGATTGAACTGCGCAACCAGTCCAGTCTGGAAATGAAAGTAGAGGGCACGATTGACCTGCTCTTCAGCGACAGCGACGAGAAGATTCGCGAGCAGGAAGTGAGAACCTTCCTGCCGCAGGTCAACCCGAACGGTCTGATTCTCATGCATGATGCGGGGTCGCACTATGGCATTGTGCGCAAAGGCGCTCTGAAAATGGAACAGGAAGGGCTGGTTTCCGTCGTGCTCGTGCCAACTCCTCGCGGACTGGTGATTGCACAGAAGAGCAGGGCGCGCGGGGCAGTTGCCAGCCCCGGGCAGGTTGCATAGGTCGTCCTTGGCTCCGCTCAGGATGACAGACAGGGACGGAAAGCTGAGAGCGGAAGACAAAAGCGGAAGACTGAAAGCTGACGGCTGAGAGCCGACGGCTGACAGCGCGCAACTAGAAAAACTTCGTCACACCTTCTTCCAGAACAAGCACGCGGTCGGTGACGCCCGCTGCCGCCGCTTCCTGCCCCAGCAACTGCAGGGGCTCATCCACCGGCTCATGCGAGAGGCGGAACGAACCGTAGTGCATGGGGATCATCCAGCGCGCGCCCAGGTCGAGAAAGGCTTTGGTGGCGTCTTCCGGACTGGTGTGAACGTTGCGGAAACCGGGGGGATCATAGGCGCCGATGGGAAGCAGGGCCACTTCTGGATTGAGGCGTTCCCCGATCTCACGGAAGCCGTCGAAGTACGCTGTGTCGCCGGCGTGGTAAAGCGAATGCTTTTCCGATTGCAGCACGTAGCCGCCGTAGCCGCGGTGCGCGTCTTTCAGGATGCGCGCCCCCCAATGGCGCGAAGGCACGTGCGTGACGCGCAAGCCGTCGCGTTGGTAGCTACCCCACCAGTCGAGCTCGACAATCTCGCTGAAGCCGAGATCGGAAACCAGATCGTGCACATGCTTGGGCACGACGATGGCGGGAGCTTTCTTGGTCAGACGGCGGGTGTGTTGCGCGAGCGCGCGCAGCGACGGGCGGTGCAGGTGGTCAAAATGGGCGTGCGTGACGAGAACCACGTCGATGGGCGGCAGATCGCGGACGCGCAGGCCCGGCTCACGCAGACGCTTCAGCACGAAGAGCCACTGCGCGAAGTTCGGATCGATGATCACGTTCTGCCCGCCGACCTGGGCGAAGAAGCTGGCGTGGCCAATGAAGGTGACTCCCATTTCGCCGTTGGTCGTCAGTTCAGGACTGTGTGTGGCGCCGGCGCGCGGCGTCACTGCGGAGTGGCGGACCAGGCGTCCAAAAGCCTGAGCCCTCTGCCGCAGCGTGGGATGCGAAACTGCCGAGCGCAACATTTAGGTCTGTGAATCCTCTTAGGGGCCCTGACTACTGCTTACTCGGATGATCGCCCAGTCGAAAAGGTTTTGTTGTTAGTCAGAATGGTCCCGGGCGCGATTCTGTCACTTCATTGTAATACTGGATTGACCGTTGCGTAGGCCTGCTGTGTAATTCCCTGACAGGAGAACGTAAAGAAATGCAAATTGCTTTTCTTGGTTTGGGAATCATGGGAAGGCCGATGGCGGCGAATCTGGTGAAGGCGGGGCACGACGTAGCGGTGTGGAACCGCTCCGCGAACAAGGAAGTGAGCGGGGCCCGCAGCGCGGCGACTCCGGAAGAAGCGGCGCGCGGCGCGGAAGTGGTGTGGCTGTGCGTTTCCGATACCAAGGCGGTCGAACAGGTCATGTTCGGTGACGACGGCGCGGTGAGCGCTCTCGGAGCGGGCACGGTGGTGATTGACTCCAGCACGATTTCACCCTCGGCAACGCTGCGCTTCGCGGAGATGGTGCGGGCGCGCGGCGCGGATTGGGTGGATGCTCCGGTGACCGGGTCGAAGATCGCGGCCGAAGGGGGCACGCTGATTTTTATTGTGGGTGGGAGCGAAGATTCGGTCGCGAAGGTTGCGCCGCTGTTCGGAAATATCGGGAAACAATATTTCCGCATGGGTGCAACGAGCAAAGGGCAGGCGGCCAAGCTGGTGATGAATCTGCAGATTGCGCTCATCTACGAAGGCTTTGCCGAAGCGCTGACCCTTGGGACGAAGCTCGGCGTGACCCTCGATACGCTGCTGCCGCTGATCCAGGCGTCGATGGTGCGCTCGGGCGTGGTGGACTACAAGGCTCCGTTCGTGAGCAATCGCGACTTCTCGCCAAATTTTCCGCTGCGGCTAATGCTCAAGGACCTGCGACTAATTCTCGAGGCGGCGAAAGAGGTGCGCGTGAAACTGCCGGGGCTGAAGACCGTGGAGGAGATCTACGAAGTGGCCAGCGAGGAGGGGCATGGCGATCTCGACTATGCCGCGACGCTGACTATGCTGGAGAAATGGGCGGGGGTGGAAGTGAAGGGGGCGTAGCGCTGTGCGGCGGCATCGCAAGCGCGCCCTCCGCTGAAGCGGAAGGTATGGCACCGGGCCGACGTTGTGTTCCTGAAGTGTGGGGCGAGACAAACCCTCTCTCCTTGCTCGAAAACGCGAGTAGAATGTGGCTGACCTCTGACCTGGTGCAGGCGCGACTCCCGTCGCGCAAAGGAGGCCTATGCCCAACACTCCCGCAGGCACGTTCCTCAACCGAAGGTCATCCGATGGCCGTCCTGTTGGCGGCCTCCTGGCTTCGAATTGGTTTCCTCCGCTCATCATCTTCATCGCTGCGATCCTCCTCTGCGGGTGTCCGAGGAAGCAGTGGACCTACGCTCCGCCGCCGGCGCCGCCGCCGCCCAGCAAGGATTTCGATGTGCACTTCGGCGCAGATCATCCGGACCCGAACGGCGCCGCCCGCAACGTCGACTGGCAGCCGCAGGCGCAGGGCAACGTTCCGAATCCCGATAGCTGCAACGACGGCCAGCCTTACACTTCTCCTTGCACGCAAAACGGCCCTTTTCTCGATCAGCCTGACGGGGTGCACCAGGCCTTCTGCTTCCTTGGCAAGGTTTTCAGCGGGAGTCCACCGCAGCCGTTTTTTGGCCATGCGGACTGGACGGTGGCCCAGTACGACGGCGCGATTGGCTGGTTCAACTTCGGCGACGATTTCGACTACAACCTCTTGCTGATTCCAGGTGCTGCCAGTTTGGCGAGCGGCAATCGGCATGGAATCACCAAGAACAACAATCTTTTCGGTGGCGATCGAGACAAGCCCTACATCGAGCTGGAGTGGGATTCGGATGAGACGGACCCAGCGTTCGCGCCAGACCCGCAGGCTCCGCCGACGAGCTGGTGGGCCAAGTTCAAAGACGCGGGTCACGCCAACGACCCGGACGTACTAGCCGGCTTGCTCCATCCCCGTGACACCAGCACGCTCGCTTGCGGCTCCGTGGTGGGATTGTTTGGCCTCGACTGCGACCACGGTTGCCGCAGCGAACTGCATCCCATTTATGCTCTCGCCATCCAACGCACGGAAGACCGCACCGACAACCAGTGGTCGATTCTCGTGCGAAACTGGGGGACGGGTGGCTACTGCAGCCAGTACAACGATGAACTCAACGAAACCTCGCTCTCGCTGGTGTTGTCCTACACGTCAGCGCAGCCGCCGACCAGAGTAGAAGTACAGGACTTTGCTACTACGACATCGTCTGGTCCCGGTGTCCAATGTCCGAAGGTCTACTTTCAGGACGGACAGACCATTGTCAATCTCACCTTGCCTCCTCCGCAGAATCAGGGCGTGGCGGCATTTTCGCTGAACATTCAGTGGCCCGAGGGTGCGCAGCCGGCAGCTTGCGAAAGAGTGAGCACAGCGGGTGCCCGGTTAAAGGCTCTCGTTTCCGAGGCCCCGGCCGGCAACCTGCGAGGGGAAGACTACATGGGAGGGCTGCTGCGCGCGACGAATCCCGGCCAACGCCTGAATCTCGACAAAGACATTTTGCCCGCCGTGCCCAAGAGCCAGAGCAAGCTCAAAACGCAGCGGCACCTGACCGTCAGCGCGCCAGCGCAAAGCTGCAATGGCGTGATTCCGGTGACGCAGGGGCGTCCGCAGCTTGTGCCGGTGCCTGCGCTCCACAAGTTGCGGAAGGACCGCGCCAAGCGTACGCGAGACGACGCTCTCCGGAACTACATCTGCCACCAGTATCGCTCGAAGAAGCTTGCTCCTCCGGTGGGTACCCAGCAAGAGCTCGACCAGGCGTGCAAGGGAGTGAAGTAGAGCGGCTGCGGATTCAGCTTCGCGGTTCGCGGTTGATGAAGGTGGCGCAGTGGACTTTTTCTTTAGGTACCGCGAGGGAATACACCAGTTCTGTCTCGGACTTGCTGACCAGCTGGAAGCCAAGCGAAGGGTACAGATCCTTCACCATGCTGTTCTTGGCCGTGGGGCGGAAGAGGCCTCGCAGACGGCGGATGCCGCGGCGCTGGGCTTCGGCGATGAGCGAGTCGAACATAAAGAGTTCGGCCTGGCGTCCGAGGACACGACAGCTCATCAGCCAGGTGTCGATTTCCCATTCTTGATTCGGAACGCTCTTGGCGAACAGCACGCCGATCAGGCCGTAACTACCGAAACGGTCGGAGAGCTTAAAGCCGACTAGCCAGTTACCCGGAGTGGCGGCCATAGCTTCGACTTCGGCCTGCAAATAGCGGCGCGTGCTGACGTTGAACTGGTTGGTTTTGTTCACCAGTTGCGTGATGCGCTGGCAGTTGTGTTGGGCAAGCGGCTCGCACTCGGCCTGCAGGCCGAGCGATTCGAGGAACGTTTCGACCGATCCGGTCTCCTCCTGCAACTGCTGGCGGCGCGTTTCGGTGCGGTACTGCTCGGCGCGCTGCAGGTCTTCCTCCGAAAGGCTCAGAGTGGTGAAGTAGCGGCCATCATCGAGCACCCGCTCGAATTGAAAGGGCGACGGCGGTAGTTCCGGTACTGCAATTTCCGGCATCTGGGCGTGGACCCATTCGCGCTCGAGCGGGTTGTCGTCGAGGAAGACGAAGCTTTCGGTACCGAGCGAGAGTTGCTGCGCGATGCGGCGGAGATTGGTGGCTTTGTCGTCCCAGTTGGCCTGGAAGGCGGCGAAGTCTTCGAGGCGCAGCACCATCTCGCGACGTTCAAGGAAGGGAAGCTTGGCGTCGTCGTCGTTGTTCTTGGAGCAGACGGCGAGCAGGATGCCGCGTTCCTTCAACTGGCGGCAGTAGCGTTGCAAGGAGGCGTAGGCTTCGCCTTCCGGCGATCCAGCGCCAATCTTGATGCCGGTAACGCCATCTTCGCCAATCACGCCTCCCCAAAGCGTGTTGTCCAGATCGAGGATCAAAACCTTGCGCGTGAGGCCGAGGACGGCGCGCACCTGGGCGATGATCTCTTCGGCGAGCGCGGGCAGCGCTTGCGTGGCAGGATGCTGCTGGTATCGGAACCACTGCATGGCATCGAACCAGAGACGGTCACCGAGGCTGCGCTGGGCGCGGGCGGGATCGACGAGCACCACTCCCGGGGGACGGTTCGCCGACAGATACTCGCGCAGTCTTACGACAGCAGCGGTAAGCCCGGAATCAACGGCCGCGTTCACTTGGGCGAACGGATCGGGGCCGGGAAGATCGGGAAGAACATGAATCAGGGTTCCCTTGTGGGCCTTCAGCGCGCTTTGCCAGAGCGAGATCCAGCGCTGGCCTTCGGTTTCGGCGAACTGGCGGGCACTGGCGCCGGTGTAGCGCCACGCCAGGGCTCGGCTGTGGTCGACCATCAGCGTCAGGTTGGGCTGGAAACTGTGGAAGCCACTCGCGGGATTCAGGATTTCCTGGTTGATCGAGTTGTAAGGGCCCTCGTACCATTCGGCGGCAATGCGGTCGCGAAAGGCGCAGGCGCGCAGCGTGCCGGTAAGAAATTTCGAGGTGGCGGCGGCGAGCACGGCAATGCGCGTCTGGCGCAGAGGAGCGGCGCCATGAACCGCGACCTGGTGCAACAAAGATTCGGTGCGAGCAAACCAGATGTAATCCGGCTGCATGGAGTAGAGGCGGCGCAGCGCGGCGGCGGCGGCGTTCAGATCGTGGTTGCGGGCGGCGGCGCGCGCCTGCTCGAACTGCTTTTCGAACGGTGAGGGCGAGTCTTTGGTGGCGTTCATAGGCCGTTAGAGTCCTCGATCACTGCCGGAAACTGTGTTCGTCAACGGGCTGCGGGCGGGCCATCCAGGAAGCGACGCCGCTCACCCAGCCGGCAAATTCGGCCAGGGGCTTATCTTCCTGATCGAGAAAGCGGGGCAGGAAGTAAGGGTCCGAATCGCGCCCGGCGAATCCCGGCTGGCACGTGGTGGCGGAGGCTACCTGGTCGCGATGTAACCATTCGGCGAATTCGGGCAGGTAGGAGCCGCTGGGATAGCAGAAATGACTGGGATGCGCAGCGCCGGCATCGCGAAGCATGTTGGCATTGTCGTGCAATTCCCGGGAAAACAGTTCCTGATTTTTCGGAACGCGGTGGCGATGCGTGTGCAATTGCAGGTCGAGTCCTTCGCGCTGCATGGCCTGGGCTTCGGCGGGCGTGATCAGGTGCAGAATACGGCGAGCTTTGATGGCGGGATAGTCGACGCCCAGGCCGTGGGCCAGGGTGGCGAGGAAATTCTCTTTACGCTCGCCGTCCCACGCGTTGGCTTGCGCATGCTGGTAAATGGTTTGAAAGGCCTGGTTGCGGGCTTCACCGCTCGAAAGATCGCAAGAGAGGGCAGGCTCGCGGAGATCCAGCCGCCGTCCCCGCGCTTTCCAGAGCAGGTAGGAAACCATGGGATCAAAGACGGCGTAGGGTTTTGTCGAGTAGTACGTAGTCCAGTACAAAGTGGCGGGAAAGCCGAACTCGCGCAGCATCGGCCAGGCGATCTGGTAGGCGCTGCTCTCGCCATCGTCGATGGTCAGCGCCACGGCGCGCGCAGGCAGAGTGCCTTGACGCAATCGAGTCAACGCTTCTCCCAACGGCAACACGTTGCAGCGCGTGGAGCGCAGCAGGTTGAGGCGTGCGCGGAAGGTTGGCGGGGCGAGGCAGAGCTGAGGATTCCACAGATGCTCGTCGTCATGCGCCAGGTTGTGCCAGCAGAGAATGAGCAGGCGCTCGCGCCGCCAGGAGGAGTTCAGCACCAAGTGTCCGAGGCCGGCCAGTTGCGAGCCACGGAGAAACGCAAGCTTGACTTGGCGAGCTAAAGACATGGTGTCCTGATCAGTGAAACACGTCAGCGGTTTCGAGCAGGTCGAGAAGCTGGCCGACGGTGTGGGCTTCGAGCATCTCTGCCGTGGGCTCGACACCGAGTTCGGCCTGGATCGCGGTTGCGATCTGGACGTCGACGAGCGAACTCCACGACTCGACCGATTCTTTTTCGGTGGCGTCGGGAAGTTGGGCTGCGGTGGTCCCCAGCAAATCAGCAATAAGTTCGCGGAAACCGTTACGTGTCATGCGGATAGGGGTACTTCTTACGGCACCCACGGAATGAAGACCAGCTCTTCCAGTGGATAATGCACTTAAGCAATGCCATGATAGCAGAGACAAGTGTAAGTCTGATGCACACCACCGCAACCCAGCTACCCGAAGAATTGGCGCAGCTACGACAGCGCCTGCACGATCATCTGGGCGAACCCGGCGAGCGCGCGCTGCTCGAGCGGATGGCGGCGGAGGTATCGCCAGATGCCGAGATCGGCGGGCTCAAGGCGAAATTGGACGTCAAGAATGACGAACTGGAGCGGGTGCTGCTGGCCCTGCTGGCGGCTCGCCATGCCGAGAAGGTAGAGCATTTGCAGGTGCACCCCTGGGTGCAGAACAAGCTGCGCGATGAACTTCGGTCGCTGGAACAGGGTGGCGACAAGAACGCGGTGGTCGCGGGCGAGTATCTGTTCGAAGTGCGCCGGAACTACGCGGCGCTGCGGCGCTTTCCGGCGGGTCCGTTCGATTGGGTCGTTTCCGGGATCCCGCGGCGATGGTTGTTTGAAGCGCACGCGGCGGCAGCATTGCAGCAGACCTTGTTCGTGATCCGGCGGATGAAAGGGTTTTCTCCGGTGCTCTTTCTGCATGTGGCGCCGCGGCCCAGGAACCGCAGTCTGGTGCTGGAGAAAGAAGTGTTGCGGACCTACTACCGCATTGCAGCATCGCTGGAACGCCAGCCGGAGATGTTGGGCATCGCGATGGATTCGTGGTTTCTCGACAAGCGTGCGCGAGAAGCCATGCCCTACCTGGAAGCCATCTACCATCCCTTCGACAGTGCCGGCGGACTCATTACGGAGATGGGATGGGCGCCGCCGGATTCGGGCTACGTCGAGAAGCATCCGGAACGCGCCGAACTGGCCGAGCGCGGAGAGATTCGCTACCGCATGTGCAATGGCCTGTGGCCGCGGGTCGCGGCGCTGGAATGGATGAAGGCGCATCCGGAATGCGGGGAGTAGGATTGGCACGCTGAACGAAGCGAAGCATCCCTAGGAGCGCCAAAATCTTCAAGCTGCGTCCACGCTGGCGATAGGGATTCCTCGTCGCTGACGCTCCTCGGAATGACAAGGGCCGAGAAGGGTATCTACTCTTCGCGCGATGAGCTTTGCGCCCTCAGGCCGGCGGCAAGTTCACGCAGGGAGCCGAAAACGTTGACCGCAGCCTGGTAATCGGGAACATCCTCGAGGCGGAGCGTGGCGGTGAGGTGGGGCGAGCGCGGACGCAGCAATACGTCGCGGAAGTCGCTTTCGCGGGCTACCATGAGAGCGTGCATCACCGGCTGATTTTCCGTTTCCCAACCATCACAACTGGTAAGCAGGATAGGGCCGGGACGATGTGTCTGCCAGGCGCGATTGGTCTTGCGATCGCGATTGCTGTGGCCGCTCCAGCGATGATTGTGCACTTCGAGATGGAAGGCGGGGGGCGACTCGAGATCGGCTTCGATGGTGAGAGATTCGCGCTCTGGTTTTCCCGGCAGCCATCGGCTGAGCACAAGAGGACGCGCCCGCAGGTGCAGCGTGACGCGCGTACTGCGCAAACTGCCGGCGGGAACTTGCAGGCCGGCGCGCAGGCGGGAAGGTCCACTCCAGCGCATGGCGACGATGCGGCCGCGCCAGGCGAGACGCAGACGATCGACAATTTCTAAAGCGCGTTGATGATTGCGTCGCGCAAACCAGACATAGCCGGCGACGAGCAGGGTCGCAAGAACGGCCACGGCAATGGGAAGAACCAGCCTCACACTCGCCTCGATGCGATTCGAGTATACGGCGATCCGCGGCGGCCTGCATCTGGGAAAGACCCGAATTTTTGCCGAGACGCAAAGGCTTGCACTTTTCCCGGCACGAAAGAAAACGCGTTTTCGCCGCTGATCGTGGGAGTTGCGTTTACAATCCCGGGCGTGAACATTCGGCTGCGAGAATACCGTCGGGAAGACTTCGACACGTTGTGGCGCATGGATCAATCCTGCTTTCCGCCGGGTATCTCCTACAGCCGGCTGGAGTTGGGCAGCTATTTGCAGCAGCGCAAGGCGATCACACTGGTGGCTGAGAAACACGCCACCAAGACAAAGTCGTTTGGCGGCCCTGCCACGACGACCCTGGGGTTCATCATCGCGCACCCGCAAGTGGATGGCAGCGGGCACCTGATCACGATTGATGTGGCGGCCACGGCGCGGCGTGGGGGGGTGGGGTCGCTGTTGTTGGCAGCAGTGGAAGAGCGTCTGCAGCAGGCGAAGTGTACACGCGTGCGGCTAGAAACGATGGTGACCAATCTGGCTGCGATTCAGTTCTATGAACGGCATGGCTACGAGCCATCCGAAACTGTGCCGGGCTACTACTCTGATGGCACGGATGCGTTGATGATGGAGAAGGATTTGCTCGCGAGATCGTCGGGCCAATAGGGTGGATGCATTCATGAAAATTGCGATCCAGGGAGAGTTGGGAGCTTTCAGTCACGAAGCTGCGGTGAGAATGGTGCGCGGATGCAAAGTTGTGCCCTGCGCCCTTTCGCGGGAAGTCTTCGACCGGCTCGATCGCGGAACGGTGGACGCGGCAGTGGTTCCCATCGAGAACTCGCTGGCGGGATCGGTGCTGGGGCATTTCGATCTGCTTTTCGCGCGCAAGGTATTCATTCAGCGGGAGTTCCGGTTGCGGATTGTGCACAATCTGATCACCGCTCCGGGCACGAAACTGGCCGATGTGCGCAAAGTGTACTCGCATCCGATTGCGCTCGATCAGTGTCGCGATTTTTTCCTGCATCATCCGAAAATGGAGGCGGTTCCGTTTTACGACACCGCCGGCGCGGTGAAGCATGTGGTCACGGAGAAACTGAAAGACGCGGCGGGAATTGCGAGCCGGCATGCAGCCACAGCGCATGGCGGGCGCATTCTGCGAACGGGGATCGAAGACGACAAGCGGAACTTCACGCGTTTTTTCCTGGTGAAGAAGCAGCGGCATCTGCTGCCGGGAGCGAACAAAACGTCGATCGCCTTCACGGTGAAGAACATACCGGGGGCGTTGTTCAAGGCGCTGAGCGTCTTCGCGCTGCGCGACATCAGTTTAAGCAAGATTGAGTCGCGGCCGGTCCGGGGAAAGCCTTGGGAATACATTTTTTATGTGGACTATTTGCGAGGAGACGACGAAGCGGCCCGCAACGCCTTGAGGCACCTGGCGGAGGTGGCGGACGTGGTGAAAGTGCTAGGAATCTACAAGGGTGCATAGGTGGTATCGGGTGTCACCTGCCCGCGTGATTCGAGGCACAGAGGTTCTGGTGGCCGGGAGCTAAGCTCATAGCAGGAATCATCTTAAGGAGGCTTATGCGCAAGTGGGTAGTTTTGTCCGTCATCCTGACTTTAGTCGTCCTCATAGGAACGGCAGTCGCGGGCCCGAAGTTGAACAAATTTGGCGTGGCTGATGTTGCCAGGGTGAACTTCATAGCGCCGGTGCGGGTTGGGGAAGTGCTGCTGCCGGCAGGCGATTACGAGGTTCGGCACACCATGGTGGGCGAAGATCACGTAATGGAATTCAAGCAACTGGGCGGCAAAGCAGAAGTAAGAGCGAAGTGTACCCTGGTTCCGACCAAGGAGAAGGCCGCCCTGGACCAGACCATCTTCGTGGTGAATGGAAATGAAAGGGTCCTGCAGCGGTTGATCTTGAAGGGGGAACTGGCAGAACATCAGTTCTGAGCTACGGGCCATCTGAATTCGTCCTCACAAAGAGATCAGGGCGCAGGTAACGGAAGGCCTTGGCGATGTGGGTACTTTTGGTGGATGCAACAACGAGCATTGGGGTATAGAATCCAACGCTTTAGGAATCAGTGTGAGGTCTCGAGGGAGCTTGCATCCTTCGGGACCTCAGCCTCATCCAAGGTTGAGTGAGAGACGCTCAAGGAGACGACATGGCTCGATCTGAACGCCCGGCCGTTACCGTTCGACCGAGCGACCCCCAAATTGAACGCTCCCTGCCGGTGTTGCCCGTGCGCGATACGGTTTTGTTCCCGCATGCGGTGCTGCCGCTGACGGTGGGCCGGGAAAGTTCTGTCCTGCTGATCAATTCTCTGGGCGAGGACAAGACCATCATCGTGGTGGCGCAGCGCGAGGCGCGGGTGGATAACCCGCAGCCGACCGACCTTTTCGCGCTTGGAACACTGGCGACGGTGCATAAAGTTGTGAAGATGCCCAACCAGAGCCTGTTCGTGTTTGCCGAGGGCCTGGAGCGGGTGCGGATGTCGGAATTCACGCAATTAGCGCCTTTCATGCGGGCGAAGATGGATACGGTGCCGGAAGCGACGCCTCCTGCGTCGCCGGAGATGGAGGCGTTGCAGCGCAACGTGCTGACCCTGTTCCAGCAAATTGTTTCGGGATCGCCCACATTGTCGGATGAGCTTTCGACGGTGGCGATGAATATTGAGGAGCCGGGGCGGTTGGTGGATTTTGTGGCATCGTCGCTGCCCTCGCTCTCGACGCCGGAGAAGCAGGATGTGCTGGAGACGACGGACGTGCACATCCGACTGGAGAAGATTAACCAGCACCTGGCCAAAGAGCTGGAGGTGCAGCAGCTGCGCAACAAGATCCAGTCGGAAGTGCAGGATCGGGTGCAGCAGACGCAGCGCGAGTACTACCTGCGCGAGCAGATGAAGGCCATCCAGAAGGAACTGGGCGAAGCGGACGAAGGCCAGCGCGACATTGAAGAGCTGAAGCAGAAGATTGAAGCGGCGGGGATGCCGGACGACGTGAAGAAAGAGGCGATGAAGGAGTTGAATCGCCTGCAGCGCATGTCGCCCATGGCGGCCGACTACTCGGTCACGCGGAACTACATCGAGTGGCTGGCGATCCTGCCGTGGAACAAGACTTCGGGCGTGGAAGTGGACATCCTGAAGGCGAAAGAAACGCTCGACGCGGACCACTACGACTTGCAGAAGGTGAAAGACCGCATTCTCGATTACTTGTCAGTGCGACGGTTGAAGCCGAGCATGAAGGGGCCGATTCTGTGCTTTGTCGGGCCTCCGGGCGTGGGCAAGACTTCGCTGGGCAAATCCATCGCGCGGGCGTTGGGGCGGAAGTTTGTGCGGATTTCACTGGGCGGCATGCATGATGAGGCGGAGATTCGCGGGCATCGGCGGACTTATATTGGCGCGCTGCCGGGGCAGATTATTCAGGGAATTCGGCGAGCGGAGACGAAAGACCCGGTGTTCATGCTGGACGAGATTGATAAAGTTGGGCGCGATTTCCGCGGTGATCCGGGATCGGCGCTGCTCGAGGCGCTCGATCCGGAGCAGAACATCAGCTTCCGCGACAACTACCTCGACGTGACGTTTGACCTGTCGAAGGTTCTGTTTATAACGACCGCGAACATTCTCGACACGGTAGCGGAGCCGCTGCGCGACCGCATGGAGATCATCGAACTGCAGGGCTACACGGAAGAGGAGAAGGTGCGCATCGCCTACCAGTACCTGATTCCGCGGCAGATCGAGGAGAACGGGATCACCGAAGAGCAGATTGATTTTCCCGAGGAGTCGGTGCAGCACATCATCCGGCATTACACGCGGGAGGCGGGCGTACGCAACCTGGAGCGGAACATCGGCACGGTTTGCCGCAAGCAGGCACGGCGCATTGCGGAAGGGAAAGTCGATAAGCTCGATGTCACGAAGGAGATCGTGCAGGAGTTTCTCGGGGGGATCAAGATTCGCACCGAGGGCGAGATTGCGGAGCGGACGAAGCGGCCGGGCGTGGCGGTGGGCCTGGCGTGGACGCCGGCGGGCGGCGACATTCTGTTTGTGGAAGCGAACAAGATGCGGGGCAAGGGGGCCTTCACCAACACCGGACAGATTGGACAGGTGATGCAGGAGTCGATGCAGGCGGCGCTGACCTGGGTGCGGTCAAATGCCGGGAACCTGGGAGTGTCGGATGAATTCTTCAGCAATCACGACCTGCACATTCACGTACCAGCGGGCGCGATTCCGAAAGACGGGCCGTCGGCGGGAATTACGATGGCGACGGCGCTGGTGTCGCTGCTGACCGACCGGCCGTTGAAGCCGTATCTGGCGATGACGGGCGAGATCACACTAAGCGGCAATGTGCTGCCGGTGGGCGGGATCAAGGAGAAAGTTCTGGCGGCGAAACGCGCGGGCGTGCGTGACGTGATTCTTTCCACGGAGAACAGGATGAACGTGGAAGAAGATATTACGCCGGAACAGCTGGAAGGGTTGACGGCGCACTACGTCACCACGATTGATGAAGTGCTGAAGATAGCGCTGACACCGGCGACGGAGCGGCAGGTGGTCGAGGTCGAACATCCGCTGGCGCCAGCCACGGCCTAGGGACAACATCTCCGGCTCGCACCCTCCGCTGAAGGGGACGGGTGCGGCATCCGCCTCTGTCGCAGGCCCTGCAGGCTAAGACCGTTGTTGCTTACGTGCCGCCTTGCAGATCAAGCAACTCAAACCCCGTAGTGGCATTTTCCTCAAAAATCAATTCCTTCTCAATCTCTTCCATCCCGCGATGGATCTGCGATAGGACATACCAGACGGCAAGCCCGATCACCACGAATGCGACCATCAAGATCGGGTTGAACAACGACCAGTACTCCAAGTTCGCCGTGAATACGACGAATACGAAGAATCCCAGGATGTACGACAGCACGGTTACGACCGCCGAATCCCGGAAGGGTGGGTAGGAGCAAGTGAACGGAATCTTGCGAAAGCGGACCAGCAAGACTTCGGTAAGCAGCATGGACAAGGTGGTGACGACAACCGTTTGCAGCAATGCAACTCGCCAGCCCCACAGATAGCCGTACACCGGAAGGACAACGGCAACGACCCACGGGAGAACGAGGCTCAGCATAACCCGGCGCGCTAAGGGAACGCACTCGTGCCTGCCCTTGTCGAGAGAGAGCCGGAAGATCCAATTGGCGCGGAGTTCGGTGGGAATGTCGAAGGTAAAACGCGCGCCGAGGATAATGCAATAGCTCAAGATCAGGGGAATCGCCAGGATTTCCGGCGAGGGTGTGGTCGCAAGCTCATTGTGCCTGCCGTGCACCGCTGCAAAGAGAAACTGAGAGGCGATGACGACACCAAAGCCGAAGAATCCTCCCAGGACCAGGCTGTGGTGCTCGCTGCGCAGCAGGGTTTTCATCACAAAACGGTAACCGGCGCGCTGGTATGGGCTCGTCAGGATGGTGCGGTCGAGAACGCGAGCCATCCAGGAAGCGCGAGTGCGATTGCTCGGTGGAGTTACGTCCGTGGTCTCGGGGATTCGTAGGAAACATCTCCGGTAACTGAGGGCGTAGGCCGCAATCGCAGCTAGGATAACGCCGCCCAACCCGAGGATGGCGACCCATCCCAGGTGGGCAAGCGATGGGCTCGCACGGGCTCGAATGAGCTGACACAGGCCGAGGAACCAAACCGGAGGCAGAAACTTCACCCATGTCCCCGGCAACTGATTCACCATGGCCGGAACGGTGAAGCTGGTAGAAAGCACCGTCATCAAGCAGGCCAGGAGGATGCCGCGCAAGTAGAGTGAGACGCGCCGAAACGCGGTGTAGGGCAGCGTCACCATCAGTGCGCCGACGGTAACGAATACCGCGAAGAAGCTGAAGACGCTCGCCAGAATGACGACCAGGGCGTGTACCCAGACAAACTGGAGGAAGAAACCAAACGCGTTCTCCGAGGCGCTGACGACCAACGGGAAGAGCACGGCGGAAGCGGCGTTCACGTCGAGGGCGAGCACCAGGGTCAAGAACAGAATGGCGGTCAGGTTGGCGAGGAAGATGTGGCGGGTCAAGATTGGAAGAGGAACCAGATTGGCGTAGTCGCGGCGATCGGGGAAGATGCTGTCCCAGCGCCACACCGCCACGACGCCAGTCACGACCATTGAAAGCACGATGAAGAAGTACTCATCGGGAAGCGCTGCTGTCAGCGGGTCAAAGTCCGGCTGACCGCGCATCCATTGCAACAGCGTGGCGTACTTCTCGAACAACAGAATCGAATAGAAACCGCCTGGCAGGGCGAGAAGGGAGAGGATCAGGCCGAGGCTGAGATCGAGCTCGCCGCCGCCTCCCTCGTTGCTCCCGTGGAAGATGCGACCGCCAAACAGGCGCACGAGTTGCAGGAAGGGCTTGCGGGAATGAGCGTCCCACGTCTGCCGTACGCCGCGTACGAGAGAGGCAATCACCGCGTCTCCATCGTGCTGATGATCTCGCGCGTTACTTTCTCCGTGTCTACCTCTTCCACAAGATGCATGAACGTGCGCTCGAGTGACGAGTGCTCGATCTTGTTGTGGATAGCTTCGGTGGTGTCGTGGGCTATGACGTCGCCTTTGCGCAGGATGAGAAGGTGAGAGCACACCTGCTCCACCACTTCCAGAACGTGGGAACAGTAGAAGACGGCTTTGCCCTGCTGTCCTAACGACTTGATGAGGTTCTTCAGGACGAGCGCCGACGTGACATCAAGGCCGGAGAGTGGCTCGTCGAAAATCAGCACCTTGGGATCGTCTATGAGAGCGGCAATGAGCAAGATGCGCTGGCGCATGCCCTTGGAGTAGGACGCGATCGTCGCGTTTCGGTGCGAGTGGAGAGTGAACAGATCGAGCAGCCGGTCGATCTTGTGTTCCAGAAGCGGACGCGGCATTCCACGCAACGTGCCCGCCATCTCCAGGTATTCGCGGCCGGTCAGGTAAGGATAGAGATTCGGTTCTTCTGGGACATAGCCCAGGCACTTTCTGTAGCCGACGAGGTTCTTCTGGATGTACTCGCCATTGAACAGGACTTGGCCGCGCGTGGGCTCCAGCAGGCCCGTGAGCATCTTGACGGTTGTGCTTTTTCCGGAGCCGTTGGGACCGAGGCAGCCCAAGACCTGTCCCGGCGACAGGGAGAATGTAACGTCCTTTACGGCGGGCAAGGACGCGTAAGACTTGGTCAGCTCTCTAGCTTCGAGCATAAAGGTCGTTTTGGCAGAACCCCACGCTGAATACGACACCACGAGCGGGGAAGAAGTTCCAGGAAATGGTTGAAAGCAACCGGCTACGGCTTGAGTGGATTCAGCGCTTCGTGCTCTGGAAGGAGGCAGGCACGGGCGAGGACGCCCGTGCCTACACAAGCCACTTGTGCCCACACTCGGACGGCTCTCAACGGCAAAGCAACGGCCGCGGACAGGAATGTCCGCGCCACACGGGAATCTGCTACCCTAACCCGTTCCAATCTTTCCCTGTCAGGTGCTCCTTGATGAGATCAGTCACTCGCCTTTTCCTGTGTGCGTTTGTGATGTTACTCGTGGGCGTTGCTTCCATGCCTGTATCCGGCAAAGAGAAAAAAGCCACACCGCCCGAGCCTACGAAGCCTTCGTACGAAATGCCGCAGCCGGCGAAGGAAGCGATTGATTACAACGCCTATCAGCTCATTCGCAATGAGGCGGTTGCGCATTCGCACGTCATGGAATATGCGTCGGCGCTGATGGACGGGATTGGGCCGCGGCTGACCGGATCGCCGAATCTGAAGAAGGCCAACGAGTGGACGCGGGATCAGCTGACTGCGATGGGTTGTGCCAACGCGCACCTGGAGGACTGGGGTGAGTTCGGGATGGGGTGGGAGCAGTTGAATGCGGCGGTGCGGATGACGTCGCCCGATGCAGCCGTGTTCATTGCCCAGGCGGGACCGTGGTCACCGGCGACGAATGGGCCAATTCGCGCGGCGGCGGCATGGGTCGATCTCAAGGAAGAGAAGGACTTCGAGAAGTACAAGGGGAAGCTGGCGGCGAAGATTGTGCTGTTTGGCGAGATGCGCGAGGTGAAGCTGGTGGAAAAGGCGCTCTCGGCGCGGCTGGAGGAGGCGGACTTCAAGCGGATCACGGACTATCCGACGAAGCGGGACGAGGAAGACGCGTGGCACGAGTATCTGAAGAAGCTCGAGTTCCGCGAGAAGGTGGGGCAGTTTCTGGCGGCGGAACATGCGGCAGCGGTGCTGGTGCCGAGCCGGGATGGGCGCAACAATGGAGGTTCGGGCGGGACGGTGTTTGACGACAGCGGGGCGGCTTTCGGGTGGTTCGCTTTCCAGCGCGAGCATGCCAACCCGCTTCTGATCGCGGTCATGGCGATTGAACACTATGGGCGAGTGTATCGGCTGCTGAAGGCGAATGTGCCGGTGCAGCTGGAGATGAACCTGGATACGAAGTTTACCGGTGACCACGAGCATGGGTTCGATACGATTGCGGAGATTCCGGGGACCGATCCGGCGCTGAAGGATGAAGTGGTGATGGTGGGTGGACATCTGGATTCGTGGGCTTCCGGGACCGGCGCGACCGATAACGGGGCGGGGACCGTGGTGGCGATGGAGGTCATGCGGATTCTGAATGCTTTGAAGATCAAGCCGCGGCGGACCATCCGGATTGGGCTGTGGACGGGCGAGGAGCAAGGGGAGTATGGCTCCTATGGTTATGTGAAACAGCATTTCGGATTCATTCCGCGCTCGACCGATCCGGCGGAAATGAAGTTGACCGAGTACGATCGCAAGCCGGCGGGGCCGATCCAGACGCAAGCGGAGTATCAGAAGATTTCGGCGTACTTCAACGTGGACAACGGGGGTGGGAAGATACGCGGCATTTACCTGCAGGAGAACGCGGCGGAGGCCCCGATTTTTGCGCAATGGATCGAGCCGTTGCGGGACCTGGGGGTTACGACGATCAGCTTGCGCAATACGGGCGGGACCGATCACGAGGCGTTTGATGGAATGGGGATTCCGGGATTCCAGTTTATCCAGGATTACCTCGACTATGGCTCGCGGACGCATCACTCGAATATGGATTTGTATGAGCGGCTGCAGGCGGAGGATCTGGCGCAGGCGGCGGCGGTGGAAGCGACATTTGTGTACAACGCGGCCATGCGCGACCAGATGCTGCCACGGAAGCCGATGCCGCATCCGGAGTTGGAAGAGCAGCGGAAGAAGCCGTTGAAGGGCGTGATGCCGGGGGCGATGGAGGCGGAAAAGGAAGAGAAGAAGTAGGCAACGGCAGCGTTGCGCGCGAGGCCGTGAGGTGATGCGAGCGAGTTGCATAGGTCCTTCGCTGCGCTCAGGATGACAGGGGCGCTAGTGCGTTGCGGAACGTGAGGGATTGGTGAAAGTGCGGGTGCTTTTCTTCGGGATGTTGAGGGAGATTGCGGGGCGGGCTGCGGAGTCGGCGGAGCTGGCGGACGACGCGACGCTGGCGGATCTGCTGCGGCACTACGAGGGGACAATTCCGAAGATGAAAGCTATGTTGCCTTCGATTGCGGTGTCGATTAATCAGGAGTATGCGCGGCCGACGGACCGGTTGCACGACGGCGATGAAGTGGCGCTGCTGCCGCCGGTGAGCGGCGGGGCGGCGCGGACGGAGCATTGCGCGATTGTGCGCGAAAAGATTGGCACGCAGCGCATCGTGGATGGGATCAAGCGCGGGGAAGATGGGGCGACGGCGGTGTTTGAAGGGATTGTGCGGAACAATACGCGAGGGCGGCGGACGCTTTATCTCGAGTACGAAGCCTATGAAGAGATGGCATTAAAGAAGATGGAAGAGTTGGCGCGGCAGGTACTCGGGGAGTTCAAGATTCGCGATGTGGCGCTGGTGCACAGGCTGGGGCGGCTGGAGATTTCGGAGACGAGCGTGTTGATTGTGGTGGCGTCGGCGCACCGGGGAGCGGCGTTTGAGGCGTGCCGGTGGCTGATTGACACGCTAAAGAAGACGGTGCCCATCTGGAAGAAGGAGTATTTCGAGGATGGGGCGGTGTGGGCGGACGGGGATCCGTTTCCGGAGAACATTGCGCGCGCGCAGGCGACGCCGGGGGCGGGAGAGGCATCCAAGTAGACGCCGCGCATGCGCTGCCTTCCTTCCAACACTGATACCGCAGGGGCTACAGCCCACCATCACGCTTATGCGCGTACGGCGCGGCTGAAGCCCTGCCCTTCCCTGTTGCACCCCGCGCGGGCCAAATCCATCTGCACTCGCTGTTTTCGGCCAGCTGTCATTTTCCTGCTAACGGCCGGGTGTGTTGCACAGGAGCCGTCCACCACGCTCAAAGTCGACGTCAACCTGGTCAATGTGTTTGTGACGGTCACGGACGAAAACGGTGCGCCGGTGGCGTCACTCAAAAAGGAAGATTTCAAGGTGCTCGAGGATGGGAAAGAAGAGAAGATTGCTGTTTTTGATAAGCAGTCGGAACTGCCGCTGTCGATTGTGGTGGCGATTGATACGAGCTTGAGCACGAAGAAGGATCAGAAGCTGGAACTTGAATCGGCGCGGCGGTTTGCCAAGGCGATTGTGCGGCCGGTGGATGCGCTGTCTCTTTATGAGTTCAGCGAGATTGTGCACGAGGTGGTGCATTTCACTTCCGACCTGAAAGAGATTGATCGCGGGATTGACCGCATTCGCACCGGGGCGGCGACGGCGCTGTATGACGCGATTTACCTGTGTTCGCAAGCGCTGGAGCGGCGCAAAGGGCGCAAAGTCCTGGTGGTGATTACCGACGGCGGCGATACGGTAAGCCAGATGAACTACAACGCGGCGTTGCGCGAGGCGCAGCAGGCGGAGGCGATTGTGTACAGCATTATCGTGGTGCCGATTGAGGCGAGTGCGGGACGGGATACGGGAGGGGAGCACGCGCTGATTCAGATTTCGGAGGACACGGGAGGAAAGTACTACTACGCGAGTTCTCTGCCGCAGCTGGATGCGGCGTTTCGGCAGATCAGCGATGAGCTGCGCACGCAGTATCTGCTGGCGTACTATCCGTCGCGGCGGTATGCGGATTCGGATTTCCGGCGGATTGATGTGAAGCTCAAGGGGGAAGAGGCGCGCGACTACAAGGCGCGGCATCGGACGGGGTATTACACGTCGAAGAGCGAATTCTAAAGGACCTCCACGGCAGCGGAAGGGTGCGGCACCCGCATTTTCGCTATGCGCCCGCGGTAGTGGAGATACCGATTCATTCGGGAGCTGACTCGCTAAAAGCGTGGGGGACAAGTTAGAATACACAACTTGCTGCGATGGCGAAGTGGTGGTTGTCGCGGCGATGAATCTGTGGTCAGGCGGAGCGAGACACAACCTGCCGAAAGGTCTCGCCGAGTCGCCGCTCTTGAACGCCGCAGCGGGGCCGGGCCTGCCCTGAGTGAGCGAAGCGACCGAACGGGCTCCGCAAAAAATCGAAATGAAACAATTTGGAAGGATGATCACGATGAAATCGTTTCCCCGTTCTCTGGTGGTGGTGTGGGCAGTGTTGGTGGGGGCAGGAATACTCGCGGCGCAGACCACGATTTCAACTGGCAGCATCCAGGGTACGGTGCAGGACCCACAGGGCGCGGTGGTAAAGGGTGGGAAGATCACGATCACGAACCGCGCAACCGGGCGGACGCTGAATACGGAGACGAACTCGGCGGGGACGTATGTTTCAAGTGCGCTGGTGCCGGGGGCTTACACCGTGCGCATTGAGGCGCAGGGGTTCCGGACGGCGGAATTGCAGGTGCCGGTGCAGGTGGGCGTGACCGCGAACGGGAATGTGCGGCTGCAGGTGGGACAGGCGTCGCAAGTGGTGGAGGTGCAGGCGACTGAGATCCACGTGAACACTGAGCAGGCAACGGTGCAGGGCGTGCTGACGGCGCAACAGATTGACGAGTTGCCGATTAATGGACGGAATTTTCTCGATCTCGCGCAGTTGGAGCCGGGAGTACAGATTCAGGATGGCGGGAATTTTGATCCGACCAAGAACGGGTTTTCCTCGATTTCGTTTGGTGGACGGTTTGGGCGGACGGCGCGCATTGAAGTCGACGGAATTGATATCAGCGATGAGACGGTGGGGACGACCACCCAGAATATTCCGAAAGAGTCGATCCAGGAATTTCAGATTGGACAGTCGATGCTCGATCTTTCGACGGAGTTGACGTCGTCAGGAGCGGTGAACGTGGTGACGCGGTCGGGGACGAACCAGGTGCATGGCGACGTTTTTGGCGAGTTCCGGGACAGCAGCCTGGCGGCACACCTGCCGGGGGAGACGAAGAGTTCGTTCCAGCGGCAGCAGTATGGCGGACGTTTCGGGGGGCCGCTGGTGCGCGACCGCATGTTCTTCTTCCTGAGCGGAGAGCGTACGAAGCAGGCGCTGCAGGCGCCGGTGCTGCCGAATCCGCCTTTCGACACGCTGTTTGGGAACTTCCAATCGCCTTTCCGGGATACGGAGCTCGAGGGAAGGCTGGACTATGAACTGGGCAAGAGTGGGCATCTCTTCTACCGCTTTTCGTATGAACAGAATCGCAACGTTGCCAACTACACGCCCAACGCATTTCAGCCGTTTGCCAACAACAACCACACGCCGGTACACGCTTTCGGGTACGACTTCACGACCGGCGTCTACAACCACAGCATTCGCTTTGGGTACACGAAGTTCCGCAATGGGGTGACGGACGCGGTGACGGGGACATCGATCTTCAATCCCGCGCCGCAGTTGGAATTGGCGATTGGCAATGATCCTAACTGCTTGACCGCAGGGGCGGACGATTTCTGTTCCGGTCCCAACTACCTGGCGCCTCAGACGACGTTTCAGACCGACAAGCAGTTCAAGTACGACGGCAGCCGAACGTGGAGGAATCACATCATCCGCTATGGCGGTGGCTACAATCGGCTGCAAGGCGGCGGGTATGCCAAGTTTCTAGGGACAGCGCCGGCGGTAAGCTCGGTGACCGACCCGTGTGCTCCGAATCCGACCTGCGCTGTGGATCCGGCCAACGGACCATTCCCTAATGGCGCGGCCAATCCACTCAACTATCCGGCGCAGCAGGTCATCTTGGGGAACGGGCAGGGGTTCTCGTCGGAACTGCCGGCTTTTGGATTTCCGGCGGGCGGGCTTGGGCCGGACAATCGCTTGTCGTGGTATGCGGGCGACACCTACAAGTTCAAGCCGAACCTGACGATCACGGTGGGCGTGCGCTACGTGCGGGACACGGGGCGGACGGACAGCGATCTGGCGCCGATCCCGTGCTCGCAGCTGACGGCGAGCGTGCAGGCATATCTGACGGATCCGAACATCAACAACCCTTGCGGCGGGAACATCCTGGATATGTGGGGAGCGGGTTACGGGAATCGAGTCAAGCAGCAGAACACTAACTTTGCGCCGCAGGTGGGAGTGGCGTGGGATCCGAGCAAGAACGGCAAGACGGTGATCCGAGCTGGTGCGGGAATCTTCTACGAAAACTCGGTGTGGAACAACAACCTGTACGACCGGCCGCCGCGGCTGGCGCAGGGGTTGTTTCTGGGGCAGGAGTCGCTGTGCACGAATGGAACCGGAGATCCGACGATCTGCAATCAACCCATAGGGTCGGTGGCTTCGCTGATTGCGGCGGCGCAGCAGCAGTATCAGGCCTCGACGGCGGCCACCGGGGCCAGCGCGAACCCGGGCTTCATCGGTAACACGCTCTCTTCGGTGTACGCGAACGGTACGGCGATGTTTGCGCCGAACTACATCTCGCCGCGCTCCGTGCAATTCAACGTCGGCATTCAGCAGGAGATTCGGCCGGGGATGGTGTTCACGCTCGACTACCTGCGCAACATCGAGACGCACACCTTGCTGCTGGTTGACGTGAATCACGTGGGAGATGCCGGGTCGTTTGACAAGGTGGCGGCGGAGGCGGCGATTCAGCAGACACTGAAGGACTGTGGCAACGCTCCAGACGTCGATACCCTCATCGCGAGCGGCCAATGTCCTTCGGGAAACCCGGCTGATCCGAGAACCCACAAGCCGACAATTGTGGACTTTGCCCAGCGCGGGCTCGATTCAGCTGACGTGTTCTGTGGAGGGGCGCCGTGCGGCCTGGTCAACGGCGTAAATGGGCCACGGGCTGCCTTCCCGGGACGGAACAAGTTCCTGGGTGCCAACCAGATGCTGTTTCCGGTAGGGCGATCTACGTACAAGGGTTTGCAGATGTCGCTGAAGCAGAATGCGAAGAATCCGTTTCGGGGCGTGAAGGCGATGAATCTGCAAGTTTCCTACGCGCTTTCGCGTTACGAGGCGACGGCGCAGGACTCGGATTTCGTCAGCTATGCGGAGAGCGTGAACAACCCAACCTTGTACCAGGGGCCGAACGGGCTCGACCGGCGGCACCAGCTTTCCTTCGGCGGCACTTTGGAACTGCCGGTCGCGACGCGGCTAAGTTTTCTGTCGCATTTTTATAGTCCTTTGCCCCTAAGCTTGCGGTTGCCCACGAGTGGCAATGCGGGCGGAATCTTCGTGACCGACGTGAACGGCGATGGTACGGGAGACGGCTCGGCAGTCTCCAACGGAGGATTGGGCGACTTGGTTCCGGGAACCAAGCTGGGCGCCTTCGGCCGTACAACGTCAGCGAGCGACATTAACACTCTCATCACGAACTACAACCAGACGCAAGCTGGAAAGTTGACGCCGGCCGGGCAAGTCCTCCTCAGTAGCGGATTGTTCAAGCAGCAACCCCTGGACCAGTTGTTCGCATTGGGCGCGGTGCAGCAGCCGCTCGCCCCGGCACCCGACCACCAAGTTGGCCTGGCTTGGATGAAAGCACTCGATGTGACGGCAAGCTGGAGATTCAAGGTACATGAGAGGGTCAAGATTGAACCCAGCGTCTCGTTCTTTAACGTACTGAACTTCGCTAATTTTGACAGCCCGAACAATCCGTTGAGCGGGATTCTGGACGGGTCGCCGGGGTCGGCGAATGGAACCACGGCCGCGACACGGGCGACGGGGAGTACGCGGATTGGGCTCGGGACGGGCGTGTTCGCGCTGGGGGCGCCGCGGGTGCTGGAGTTTGGGCTGCGCATTTCGTTCTGAGGCTGATCCGCGTCCCTCAGGGGCTAAGCCCCGAACCTTCTTGGGCGGGCGTAACGGCGCGGGAGCCGCGCCCCTTCAAAGGTCTGCGTGTTTAACATCCTTTCAAGCCGTGTAGAATGTTTTTATGAGCTTCCGTCCCGACAATCCAGCTAACAACATGCGCAAGGGCAAAGTGCCGCCGCCGGAGGATACGCACGAGGAGTCCGCTTATCTCAAGGGGTTGGGGGAGAAGCAGCGGCCGGTGACCATCAAGTTGACGGATGGGGAAGTGGTGCACGGCTGGATCGAGTACTACGACCGGAATATGGTGCGGCTGACGCGCGAGCATGCGCCGAATCTTTTCATCTACAAGCACGAGATCATGTACATCGAGGAAGACGCGGGGAAGCGGCCGGTGAAGACCGCGGGCGCTCCTCCGCAGAAGTAAGCGCGGCGAAGCTAGGCGGCGTTCCAATCATATAACAATTCACAATGTCCCCAGCTCATCCCCAACTTGAGTTTGTGCCTGCGATCATCGAGATTGCGCAGGAAGCGGGCTCGCTGTTGCTGGAGTACTTTCATCGCCGGGTGGCGGTGGAATACAAGGGCGAGGCAGACCTGGTGACTGAAGCGGACCGCGCGGCGGAGTTGCTGATTGTGTGGCGGATTCGCGAGCGCTGGCCGGGACACGACATCCTGGGAGAAGAGAGCGGCAGTTCGGGGTCGACGAGCGAGTATCGCTGGTACGTGGACCCGCTGGACGGGACAACGAACTTCGCGCATGGGTTTCCGGTGTTCAGCGTGTCGCTGGGGCTGGAACACAAGGGGGAACGGATTGCGGGTGTGGTGTACGATCCCACGCGACAGGAATGTTTTTCGGCGGAACGGGGGCGAGGGGCGTTCCTGAACGGCACGGCCATTCATGTCTCGAAGACGACGCGATTGGCGGAGTCGCTGCTCTCGACGGGATTTCCCAGCCAGAAACGGCATAAGAATCCAAACATTTTCTTTTATCAGCAGCTGACCATGCGAACACATGGGGTGCGGCGGCCAGGGTCGGCAGCGCTGGATCTTTGCTATGTGGCGAGCGGGCGGTTTGATGGGTTCTGGGAGTTCAACCTGAATCCGTGGGACACTGCGGCGGGCGTGCTGATTGCGCAAGAAGCGGGCGGACAGGTGACGGACTTTACGGGCGGAGCTTTCCGGATTTCCAGCGAGGAAGTGCTGGCGTCGAATGGGACGATTCACGGGGAGTTGCTGCAGCAGTTTGCTGACGTCTTCGCCGGGCGTGGGGTGGAGGTGCCGGCGAGTCCGGCAGAGTACGCGAAGGCGCGGCAGAGCTAGGAGCACCTGTACGCGATTGCGGCATTCTTGCTAGAATCAATGCCCGCACTATTTCTTCCGGGAGACAGACAACGTATGGCGTATGTGATTGCAGAACCGTGCATTGGCACCAAGGACACGGCGTGCGTGGATGCGTGCCCGGTGGATTGCATTCATCCGAAGAAGGATGAAGGGCCGTTCGGCGCGGAGACTATGCTGTACATCGATCCGGTGGAGTGCATTGATTGCGGCGCGTGTGTGCCGGTGTGTCCGGTGTCGGCCATTTTCGCGCTCGACGATCTGCCGGAGAAATGGAAAGAGTACACGGAGAAGAATGCGAAGTACTTCGGGAGATAGGATTGGTTTGATTGTGGAGCGCATGCCTGTGCGGCGTGCGCTTTTTAGTTTTGGGTTTAGTGGCATGAAGTGAGCTACTTTGACAATCTTGCACTCTTGATTTCGGCGAAGGTTTCTTCTCCGCCGTAAGGTTCAGGAAGAGCAATTGCCCCGGACCCACGAACCGGTCTGGGTTTGAGTGGAGCGCCAATTAGGGCGTCGGGGCCGTCGAAACCAGGTGAATCGTCATCGGGCAAGGCGTTCGTGACCGCCGAACGTTTCCCTAGTACTTTGGCCTTGCGGCTTCTTTCCTTCCGGCGTCGTTTGTCGCGGCCTTTGCCCATTTGTGCTCTCTCAATCATACGCCGGTATCCAAACTACTTTTGATTGAGAAAGTGGAGTCAACTCAAGGCCATTCCCCGAATGGAATTGTCATGTTGAGCGGAGCGAAACATCCCTATGATCCCGAGATTCTGTTGGGGAGTAGGGATTCCTCGCCGCGCTCGGAATGACAATCTGGGTTAACACTCTAGTTGGCAGTCTACAAAAGCATCCTTTCCCATCCTCAGGCCGGTCAATTAGAATCATCGTTTACGTTGGCACGACCGGGCGTTGCAGGTCCCGCGCGAAAGCCTTCATGCCGCTGAAAGAGTCGGAAGCTATTGTTCTTCGCACCTATCCGATGCGCGAGGCCGATCTGCTGGTGACCCTGTTGACCCGTGAGGAAGGCAAAGTGCGGGGAGTGGCGCGGTCGGCCAAGAAGTCGAAGCGGCGATTCAGCGGGGCACTTGAGCCGTTGACGTATGTGCGGGCGTATTACGATGACCGCGAAGGGCAGGAACTGGCGCGGTTGGATGCCTGCGACGTGCTCGATTCGCCGCTGCTGAATGAAGTGAGCTATCCGCGGGCGGTGGCGCTGGGGCATGTGGCGGAGTTGCTCGACGAGTTTTTGCCTGACCGGGAAGCGAACGATGCGGTGTTCCGGCTGGCGCTTTCGGTGCTGGGCGTGCTGCGCGGGCCCGCGATCTGGATGCCGCTGACTTATTTTGAATTGTGGCTGACGCGGTTGCTGGGGTTCCTGCCGGAGTTGTCGGCGTGCCTGGCGTGCGGAGTGGATCTAGAGGGCAGCCGGGCATTTTTTCACGCGCTGGCGGATGGGCTGATGTGTCCAGACGACAAGCGGCTGGCGTCGTCGGAGATGTCGGCGGAATCGCGGGCGATTGCGGCGCAGATGTTTCGGGCTCCGGTAGAGAGTTTTGCAGGCGAAGCCTGGCCGCGAACGAAATGCGCGGACTTGAGGAAGTTTCTGGTGCAGACGCTGGAACGGCATCTGGAGAAGAAGCTGGTGACGGCGGGGATGCTGGGGAAGGTCTAGCATTCAGCCGTCAGCACTCAGCATTCAGTGCGCGACGAGGTGATTCTGCGGGGGCTGAATGCTGATTGCTGACTGCTAAGACGCTGAGACAACAATTGACGAACTTTAAACACAAACCGCCAACGTTTCAGGAACTCATTCTGTGTCTGCAAACTTTCTTTGCAGAGCGCGGATGCGTGATTCAGCAGCCTTATGACGTGGAAGTGGGCGCGGGCACCATGGCGCCGGAAACGTTTCTGCGCGTGCTCGGGCCGCAGCCTTATAAGGTTGCGTATGTGCAGCCGTCGCGGCGTCCGGCGGATGGGCGGTATGGGGAGAACCCAAACCGGCTGTTCAAGCACATGCAGTTGCAGGTCATCCTGAAGCCGCCGCCGGATAATGTTCAGGAACTCTATCTCGAGTCGCTGGGGGCGATTGGCATTGATCTGCGCAAGCATGATCTGAAGTTTGAGGAAGATAACTGGGAGTCGCCGACGCTGGGGGCGTGGGGCATCGGATGGCAGGTGATGCTCGACGGGCTGGAGATCACGCAGTTCACTTACTTTCAGCAGTGTGGCGGCGTGGACCTCGATCCGATTTCGGCGGAGTTGACGTACGGGCTGGAGAGGATTGCGGCGTTTCTGCAGGATGTAGATTCGATTTATGACATCGTGTGGGCGCGCGATCCGGATACAGGCCGCGAAGTGAAGTATGGCGAGGTGCGGCTGGCGGATGAGCTGCAGTTCTCGGTGTACAACTTTGAAGCGGCGGACGTGGAGAAGACGTGGAAGCACTTTGATCTGTATGAGACGGAGTGCAGGGCGCTGGTGGATGCTTACACGGCGGCGCGCAAGGACCGGGCGAACGGAGTTGAGGCTGGCGACAAGAGTCGCTTTCCTGTGCTGGGAGCTTATGACCTCTGCCTGAAGTGCTCGCATCTTTTTAATATCCTCGACGCGCGTGGAGCAATCTCGGTGACCGAGCGCGTGGGCGTGATTGCGCGAGTGCGGGCGCTGGCGGTGGCGGTGGCCAAGGCGTATGTGGATCAGCAAGAAGAGGAAGTAGAGGAGTCGGAAGGGAAGAGTGAAAAAGCATCGGTGTAGAACCATTTGCAAGTGCACACAGTTGGAGTTTGTCATTCCGAGCGCAGCGAGGAATCTCTACCCTCGCGAAGAGTCCAGTAAGAATAGAGATGCTTCGCTTCGCTCAGCATGACAAGTCCTGAAGAGATAGCTGGTTCGTGAGCGGTATCAAGGAATAAGCGGTAGGACGAATGCCTGATTTTCTGCTGGAGATTGGAACGGAAGAGATTCCGGCGCGGATGCTGGACGCGGCGGCACAAGAGTTGTATTCCCGTGTCGTTGCCATCCTCATCGCGAACCAGCTCGCTCCGCAAACTGAGAAGGGTGGTACTTACGGTACGCATTTCTCTACCCCGCGACGTTTGGCCGTTGTTTTCCCCGCCATCAGCGCAAGACAGGACGACGTTTCGGAGAGGCTTATTGGGCCCTCCGTGAGTGTTGCGTTCAAAGACGGTCAGCCGACGGCGGCGGCGCAAGCCTTTGCGAAAAAGACTGGGATACACGTTAGCAACCTCGAGCGCGCGACCACGCCGAAGGGTGAATATCTGGCAGCGACGGTGACGAAGAAGGGAAGAGCGGCAGCGGAGATTCTGGGTGAAGCTCTTCCGAAAGAGATTGCGGGCATCTACTGGCCGAAGAGCATGTACTGGCGCAAGACGAGCGAGCGCTTCGTGCGACCGCTGCGCTGGCTGGTGGCGATGCTCGATGAAAAGGTGGTGCCGCTGGAGTTCGGCGGGATCCGCGCGGGCAGTGTGACGCGTGGTCACCGCATTCTGTGGACGCACGCGGTGAAGATCAGCCAGCCATCGGCTTACATCGAGACGCTGCAACAGGCGAAGGTTCTGGGCGCGAGCGAGCGCGAGCAGCATATCCGTAAGGCGCTCGATGCGGCGACGCGGAAGATTGCCGGGGCGCGGTGGCGCGAGGACAAAGTGCTGCTGCATACGGTCGTTAACCTGACGGAATATCCCAGTGTGATCTTGGGGAATTTTGAGCCGGAGTTTCTCGCCCTGCCAGAAGAAGTTCTGGTGACGGTGATGCGCGATCATCAGAAATATTTTGCGCTGGAAGATGCGGACGGCGCACTGCTGCCGAATTTCCTGGCAGTGCTCAATACCGACTCCGACCCGGATGGGCTGATCCAGCACGGCAATGAGCGCGTGCTGCGGGCGCGGTTTAACGATGCGCGCTTTTTCTGGGAGACGGATCAGAAGCATTCCCTGATGGAGCGGCGGCAGTGGCTGAAGACGGTCACGTTCCAGAAAGATCTGGGCAGCTACTTCGAGAAGACGGAACGAGTGCAGCGGCTGGCGAGCCATCTGAGTGACGAGATCAAAAGCAAGGGGGTCGCGGTGCGGCCGGGCATTGCGCACAAGGCGGCGGCCCTGGCAAAGACTGATCTGACGACAGAGCTGGTGAAGGAGTTCACGGAGCTGCAAGGGATTGTGGGCGGGCTCTATGCTCGCGTACAGGAACTGGATCCCGAGCTTCCTGCTGACGTTCGCGAAGGCGTGGCGGTCGCGATTTACGATCACTACCAGCCGGAAGCGATGGATGACGCCGTGCCCAGGACGGTGGAAGGAGCGGTGGTTTCGATCGCCGACAAGGCGGACAGTATTGCGGGAATGTTCGCGCTGGGTTTGATTCCGAGTGGATCGAAGGATCCGTTTGCGCTGCGTCGGCAGGCGAATGGAATCGTGCGGACGATCGCAGAAAGAAGATTGCCGCTGGTGCTCTCTCGCCTGATGAAGGAAGCGCTGGCGGAATACCAGGGCTCGGAGGCAGAGAAGCGTTTCGCGCGCGATGCCAACTACGGGAGCGTGGTGACGGGGTTCTTCCGCGAACGGCTGGAATTCTATCTGAGGGATTTTCGCGAGTTTGCCTACGATGTAGTCAACGCGGTGCTGGCGGCGGGAGCGGACGATGTGGTGGACGTGCTCGCTCGGGCAGAGGCGGTGGCAAAGGTTCGACCATCGACCGACTTTGAGTCTATTTCGGTTGCGTTCAAGCGGACGAAGAACATTCTGCGGCAGGCGGACGAGAAGAAGTTCGGTATTGGAACGGCACCCGCCCGGGGCGATATGAACGAACCGGCAGAGATCGAGCTGTTCGAGCAGCTTTCTCCCATCGCGGGCACGGTGGAGAGATTGCGTCTGAATAAGGATTATGACGCGGCGCTGGCGGAGATTGCGAAGATCCGGCCGGCGGTGGACAGGTTTTTCGACACGGTTATGGTGATGGTGGAGGACCCCAGAGTGCGCGCGACGCGGCTGGCGCTGCTCAAGCAGTTGATGCGCGAGTTTTCCACGATCGCGGATTTTTCGGAAATCGTAACAGAAGGGAAATGAGGGAGGAGTATCCTTCTCTCTTGGAACAAACGGGATCCGGCAAGAAGAAATCTAACGTAAAGGACTGATCATGGCGACGCTTACGGAAACATTACCGACAGAAACGAAAGCAAGCAGCATCAAGTACGTCTACTTTTTTGGCGGCGGCAAGGCAGAAGGGCACGGCAAGATGAAGGATGACCTTGGCGGCAAGGGCGCCGGCCTGGCAGAGATGACGAACGCAGGACTGCCGGTTCCGCCCGGGTTCACGATTCAGACCGAAGCATGCCGCGAGTATATGCGGCACGGGAAAGCTTCGGCGGATGTGAACCGCCAGATGGATGGGGCTCTTGAGCGCCTGGAAAAACTGCAAGGGCAGCGGCTCGGCAAGGGCGAGAACCCGCTGCTGGTAAGCGTGCGCTCAGGGGCTAAGTTTTCCATGCCGGGGATGATGGACACGATTTTGAACCTGGGATTGAACGACGAAAGCGTGGAAGCATTGGCCAAACGCGGGAACAATGCGCGTTTTGCTTATGACTCGTACCGTCGGCTCATCCAGATGTTTGGCAGCGTCGTGCTGGAGATTCCGAAGCACGCTTTCGACGAGGTGTTTGACGCCAAGAAGAAACAGAAGAAGGCGAAGCTCGATACGGACCTTGACGCCAAGGCGCTGAAGGAAGTGATTGTGGAGTACAAGAAAGTCGTCAAGAAGCATGCCAAACAGGACTTTCCACAGGATGCGCATGATCAGCTGGTGATGGCGAGGGAGGCGGTGTTCCGTTCATGGAATAACGACCGCGCCAAGCACTATCGTCGCATCAGTAACATCTCCGACGACCTGGGGACGGCGGTAAACGTCCAGGCCATGGTATTCGGGAATCTGGGCGAGACGAGCGGCACTGGCGTGGGTTTCACGCGCAATCCGGCCACGGGCGCCAATGAGTTCTACGGCGAGTTCCTGATGAACGCCCAAGGCGAGGATGTGGTTGCCGGAATCCGCACGCCGGTGCCAATCCTCGAACTCGAGAAGGTCATGCCGAAGGTGTACAACCAGCTGCGCGAAATCACGACGCGGCTGGAGAAGCACTATCGCGACATGCAGGATTTCGAGTTCACCATCCAGGAAGGCCGCCTCTACATGCTGCAGACCCGCAATGGCAAGCGCACGGGGCGGGCGGCGGTGCGGGTGGCGATCCAGATGGTGGAGGAAGGGCTGATCACCAAGGAAGAAGCGATCTTCCGCGTAGAGCCGAACCAGTTGTACGACTTTCTGGTGCCGCGACTGGATGAGAAGAACGCGAAAGTGGAAGTCCTGACCAAAGGGTTACCAGCGTCGCCGGGAGCAGCCGTCGGTCAGATTGTGTTCACTGCCGATGAAGCGGTGAAGAAGGCCGGGCACGGCGCGAGCAAACATCCGGTGATCCTGGTACGGGCGGAAACGACGCCGGAAGACATCCACGGCATGGAAGTGGCGGCGGGCATTCTCACTTCGCGCGGGGGCATGACGTCGCACGCGGCCGTGGTTACGCGCGGCATGGGTAAGTGCTGCGTGGTGGGCGCGGGCGACTTGGGGGTTGACGAAAAGAAGCGTGAAGTGCGCGTCAAAGGGCAGGTCTTCAAGGAAGGCGACTGGATTTCGCTCGATGGCACGAGCGGCCGCGTCATCAAGGGCAAACTCAATACTCTGCCGCCATCGCCGGATGATCCCGAGATGCTGACGTTCATGGCGTGGGCGGAGCCGTTCCGCAAGCTGCGGGTGCGAGCGAATGCGGACATCCCGCGCGACGCGATTCAGGCGCGGGCATTCGGAGCGGAGGGAATTGGCCTTTGCCGCACGGAGCATATGTTCTTCGCCGAGGATCGTATCCCTCACATGCGAGCGATGATCATGGCGCGGGAAGAGGCGGATCGGCGGACGGCATTGAAAAAGTTATTGCCCATGCAGCGCGCCGATTTTGTCGGCATCTTCAAAGCGATGGACGGGTTCCCGGTGACGATCCGCACACTCGATCCCCCGCTGCACGAGTTCCTGCCGCGGCGCGAAGACCTGCTGGTCGAGATTGCCGTGCTGGAGGCGACCAAGCCGAAATCACCGAAGCTCAAAGAATTGCACAAGGTGCTAACCCGGGTGGAGGAGCTGCATGAGTTCAATCCGATGCTCGGGCACCGTGGTTGCCGTCTCGGCATTACGTATCCGGAGATCACGGAAATGCAGGCGCGCGCCATTTTCGAAGCGGCAGTGGCCGTGGCGAAAGACGGCATCAAGGTGCTGCCGGAAGTCATGATTCCGCTGACGGGAACCCTGAAGGAAATGGCTAACCAGGCGGCGATCGTTCGGCGTGTTGCCGAGGAGGTCTTTACCGAGAAGAAGCAGCGCGTGGAGTACATGGTGGGAACAATGATCGAGTTGCCGCGCGCGGC
>Ga0075014_100000009_pt1 | contig 88777 bp, 82 predicted proteins | sample AleBraG_ABR_2014_FD_71472 | JGI IMG/M metagenome (GOLD analysis project Ga0075014, IMG submission 71472) | Freshwater sediment microbial communities in response to fracking from Pennsylvania, USA - Alex Branch Run_MetaG_ABR_2014 | ecosystem: Environmental > Aquatic > Freshwater > Creek >... | reverse complement strand
GGTTGACACTAGCACGGCGGGCGTCAGGAAGAGTGGCGGCTGCGCTATTGTGCGATGCCGAGCCGCGAATCATCCGCGCTGCGCTCGACAACGGACGATTGGTGGAAGCCGATGTCGTAAAGGCCATGATGCGGCAAAAATCGCCTGCCGCCTTTGTTGCAGCCGTATGTCACCATCCGGGCTGGTCGGTGCGGCGAGAAGTGCGCAAAGCAGCGCTGCGGAACCAGCACACGCCGCTGGGCGTGGTGCTGCAATTTGCTCGCGGGCTGCATCCGGGCGAGCTCAGGGAGATTCTGAACGGATCCAAACTGCGTCAAAACGTGCGCGACTATCTCTTACGGGAGTTGGAACGCCAGGGAGCCGCCAGCGCTGCTGGTCATTCCTAAGAAGTCAGTGTCGTTCTCCCTCAGCGAGGGCGAGTTCTGGCTCGACCTTGCCTCCCGAGAGGACGCCGGGCCTTAGCAGCGTGAGGCGCAAGGCAGGGTAGAGAATCAGCGAAACAACCAGCGCGACGAGGAACCCAAGGCGCAGAATTCCCGCCCCTCCACTCTGCAGGCGGTAGGCGACAACCGTCGCAACTAGAACGGTGATCAATCCGGCAGGATTGTAGGCTTCCGCTTCGTCGCGCCGGGCGCGAACACCGCGACGCACCACGTAGAAGTCCGCCAGAATCACGCCCACGAACGTTGTTGTGAGGATGCCGAGAATTCCCAGCCATTCGTGCAGCAGACGCAGGATTCCACCGATCGTCATACCCAGACCGATCAGATTTCCAATGACAACCATGGCCAGCCGGCCGGGACGCCAATTTAACAACGCGTCGAAAAGATTGCTCAACGAGAGCGACCCCGAGTATGTGTTCAATACCTGAGCCTTTGTCTGAGCCGCATACATCAGGAGAAATCCCACGACCCCGGCAAACACGATGAAATACGCGCCCGTGTTGTTCTGCGCCATGGATTGGGCGACGGCCATCGCCCGGTCGGGAGTAGCCGCGTCACGCGCCAGCAGATAGCGCACAACGTCACCGGTCCCGCCATAGATGATAATGGTTCCCGCCAGCACCATGAGCAGATCGACGGTGAGCGCGGCCGCGAAGGCCATGATGGCGACATCTTTCGGCGTGCGGGCGTAGCGGGCGAAGTCAGAGTCGTTCAGGGCCAGCGCGCCAGCTGATGCAGCCAGCGCCACGAGTGCGGCGTAGAAGCGATCGGCGGTGCTCCCCATGCCGGGAATGAGGGCGCCGTGGCGGAGAATTTCGGCCAGAGGCTGTCCGGAAACCGAAGCCGCGTGCCAGATGACATAAACAAGCAGAACAAGAAACGATACGGTCAGAGTCGAGGAAACGCGGAGCACCTGCTTTACGCCGTAAGTCGTGAGGTAGATCCACGCGGCCGTCAGGATTCCGTAGATGATGACGCGCGACGCGATGGTATCGCGCAGGCCCAGGGCGAAGATGGTTCCGTTGTAGAGCAGGGCATTCTCCAGTGCGAGAAAACCAAGAATCATGAAGCTGTAGATGGCGGAGGCCACGAACGAACTCCGGGCTCCGAGTCCATAGAAGCGCGACAGCACGGTGCTGGACAGCCCTTCCATTCGCGCCAGGCGGCCGACAAGGAAGCCAAGCGTTCCACCGAAGAGGCCCACACTGGCCCCGGCCAGCAAGCCGTAACCGACGCCCGCCAGCGCAGTGACATAACTGCCGATCAGGAGCTGGACGAGCGTGGTGATCAAGCCCGTCGTCATCCACATTAACTGCCACCCACTCTTGCGTTGCTCGGGCGGGACAGACTCGAGGGCATAGTCCTCGATGACGGTGCGTACTTCAGAGGCCTGGGTCATGAGAGTGAGGGAACTGTAGGACAGAAGCGTCGCCATGGTCAATACGTCGGGAAAGGAAAGCGGAGGGACCCGGCCGTAATCTGTACGCGGACGATGAGGGGCGCCTAGAATCGCGCAGGTCGATCTGTACGTTGCGCGAATACATCCAGCAGGTCCGTGAGCAGGAATGGCAGCCCTTGCCGACGTGGGTGGCGGCCAGCTGGGTTGTGTTCTACATGTTCTTTCTGTGGACAGCATTTCGCGGCTCGGGCGTGCTGCTCATGATCGACAACGTGAATCTGGTGGTTCACGAAGGCGGCCATCTGCTCTTCGGATGGTTTGGCCAGACGTTGGGCATTTGGGGTGGAACGATCTTCCAGTGCCTGGTGCCGTTTCTGCTCGCTGTGTTCTTCTTCACCCAACGCCAGCCGCAGGGCTTCGCCTTCTGCGCATTTTTCTTTTTCGAAAACTGGCTCGGGATCGGGACCTACATGGCGGATGCACGTGCCATGGAACTGCCTCTGGTCACCGTGGGCGACCCGGACCTGGCCGAGCATGACTGGCATTGGATATTCTCCCAGTGGGGGTTGCTGGAGTACGACACGCGGATCGGTGGCAACGTCCGCTTCCTGGGATTCTGCGGGATGATCGGCGTTATCGCGTGGCTGGGCTGGCGGGCGTGTCGGGACCAGCAGGCCCTCAGGGGCTAAAGCCAATCACTAAAGGCAAGTTTAGCGGCACGACTGAAGTCGTGCCCTTCCCGGCTTCCTGTTGCGCCCCCGCTTCCAGTTACAGCCGGTTTCCTGTTACACATGACGGGCCTAAGCGGTTAAACAATAGAACAGAACGCGGTCAGAACATGAATCCGCCTACGGCGCCCAATCGGCAATAAACACATTGCTCTCGCGCGGAGCTTTCCCGTTGCGGTGAGAGATCCAGACCAAATGCTTGCCGTCGGGACTGAAAACCGGGAAGCCGTCGAAGCCTTCCGTAAACGTAATCTGCTCGAGACCGGTGCCGTCGAGATTGACGGTGTAGAGCTCGAAGTTGCCCATGCCTCCGGTGGAGCCAACGTTCGAAGAGAAAATGATCTTCTTGCCGTCGGGTAAGAACGACGGCGCGAAACTGGCGGAGCCGAGGTTGGTGACCTGGTGGCGATCGCTGCCGTCGGCTCGCATCAGCCAAATTTCGAGCGACGTGGGACGTATCAGATTCTGGCTCAGAAGTTCCTTGTACTCGGCGATTTCCTTCTCGGTCTTCGGGTGATAGGCACGATAGACGATCCACTGGCCATCCGGTGAGAAGAATGGGCCGCCGTCGTACCCAAGTTCGTTCGTGAGCTGCTTCACGTTCTTGCCGTCGGCATCCATGGTGAAGATGTCGAGGTCACCGTTGCGCACGGAGGTAAAAACAATTTTCTTTCCGTCCGTAGAGAAGGTAGCCTCGGCGTCATAACCGGGTGTCGTCGTCAGTTGCTTTACGTCTGAGCCATCAGGATTCGCCGTGAAAATGTCATAGCTCGGATAGATCGCCCACGCATAGCCCTTCGAGTAGTCGGGCCGGGGAGGGCAGTCCGCGCCGCCCAGGTGCGTTGACGAATAGAGGATCTTCTTGCCGTCGTGGAAGAAGTAGCTGCATGTGGTGCGGCCCTTGCCGGTCGAGACCATGTGCTGGTTCGAGCCATCCACGTTCATGACGAAAATCTGATCGCATTGCAGGGTGTCACGAGTGGACTGAAAGATCAGCTGTTTACCATCGGCGGAGAAATAGGCCTCGGCGTTTTGGCCACCGAAGGTGAGCTGGCGGATGTTGTGGAGGTGCCGATCCTCGGATCCCTGCGCGGGCTTGGCCTGCGCGCTGAGAAGTTGGATGGAAAGTGCCAGAAAAAACCAACAATAGAGGAATGCCTTTTTCACGAAGCCTCCAAGCAGGATTGATCCGAGAATGCGATCTATTTTACGGGCGCGGCGTAAAGCCAGCGCCGAGGGCATAGTCGCCTAGGGGCCCGAACGTGCGCTTTTCCGTGTACAGGCGCCAGCGATGCCAGACAATACGCAGGCTCGCCATGACCGGGATGGACAGATAAACACCGAGCACGCCTGCCAGTTCGCCGCCGGCCAGAACGCCAAAGATGGCAGCGAGAGGATGCAGTTCCATCCTCTTCCCCATGATTTTGGGTGAGATCACATAGTCCTGTAGCACGCGCCACATGCCGAGCGCCAAGACGATCCAGATCCAGTACTGGTAGGCCAGAATAATGGCGACCCCCACAATGAGAAGGCCCGCTACCAGCGGTCCCACGACGGGCACAAATTCCAAGATGCCGCCCAATGTTCCCAGGGTCATGGCGTAAGGCACCTTCATCAGCTTCAGAATTCCGGAATAGGCAAGGAGCGAGATGAGGGCTAGGGTTAGCTGTGCGCGGATGAAGTGAGCCAGCATCTGGTTCATATCGTTGAGCACGCCTTCCAGAAATTCGCGCCGTTCCCGGGTGCGGACGGTCCCCAGCAGGATCTCCCCGAAAGTATGGCCGTCGCGCAGAAAAAATATGCTCAGAATGGGGACCAGAACGAGCAGCCATGCCTCCTGCGCGACCTCCGCCACACGTATGCCGACGCGCTGCGCAATGCCGAGTATCTCTTTCTTATGGCTGAGCAAATAGTTGCGGAACGCAGTGCGCGTGCTGATGCTCCAGCCGCGCTGTACGCTGATCTCGTCGGCGATCTGGCCAAGCGTCTGGTTTTCAAGCAGGGCTGGCATGGACTGGCTGAGGCGCGAGCCTTGCTGCACAATTCTCGGGCCCATGGACAGGACCAGCCATCCCAGCAGCCCGAAAAGGATGGTGTAGATTACCGCGATCGCGCGGCCACGGGTGCGAAGCAACCGTTGCAACTGGGAAACCAGCGGAGCCATGAGGTAAGCAAAGAAAACGGCGAACAGGAACGCAAGCAGCGTGTGCCGGGCCATGTACAGGAACCCAAGTCCGAGCGCGAACAGCAGGGTCGTGAACAAGACACGCGTTGTGCGTCCGTCAATGGGGGTCAACTGGGCTCCTTCGCGATGTGGGCGCTACTCGCGGACAATTTCCGTGCCCTCCGCCGGTACGGTCATGCGCACCAGTTTGAGATTGTCGTCCACCCACAGTTGCCAGTCGCTGCTGTCGCCGCTCAGCTCGACGCGGTTCAACTCTCGCACCTGGCCCTTTACCTCAGCCTTCTCGCGGCCGGCGAATTCGAGGCCTACCTGCAGGGAAGTGCGGCCATGAGGAACGACGACGGGCATGGGGGTTTTCTGCTTCTGTGGACACTTTAGGCCCGCCCTGCTGTTCTGGCAGGCGGTAGCCAGGTAGCGCCACACCAGCACCTCACGCTGCACGAAAACGAAGTCATCCAACACGTTGGTTGATGCCGGCAGAATGTACTTTTGCTCGATTGGTTTGTCGCCATCGCCGGTCGTGATGGTTTGCACTAGAAGATCATCCTTCGGGGCAAGAACTGAGTCGACCTTCTGGGCGCCGAGCGCCTTGAACTCGTAGCGGCGAATGTCGCCGGTCGTGCTGATTTCGAGCAAGGAAGTCTGGTGATCACCGCCAGCCTCGCCCTCCATGGTGAGCTCTGTGCTGATCTGCGAGCCTTCCGCAGACTGCTGAATGGAAAATTTTTCCGTGCCCACCCGCTTACCGCCCTTGTAGATCACGAAAGTGCCGGAATCGACCATTTGGCCGGTGGGAGAAGGCGGATCGACGGCCCAAAGCGTCGTGCTCAGCAGCGCGGCGACCCAAGAAGCCTGCAGTAGTCTTACCTTCACTTCTCTCTTCCTCCCGTTTCAGAAAAAACTCTTTGCTCGAGCCATGTAGCGATTTGGTTGGCGACGGCACTGGCCGTTTTGCCGGAAGTATCAAATCGCTCCGTGTCTTGCAGATAAGTCGGCCGGCGTTGCTCGTAGAGCTGCCGGAACGAACTTGGGTCCGCCAGTAATGGTCGCGTGGCAGCCTCTGGCAGGCAACGTTCCCAAAGTACTTCTGCCGGCGCATCCAGAAATATCGTGGGCCATTTGCCAGAACGAATGAGTTCGGCGTTTTCCGGCTTTGCCCAGGCTCCGCCGCCTAGAGCCACCACCGTTTCTCGTCTTTCCGGCTTCCGGAACAGCTCTCGCAAAGCCAAGTGTTCCAATTCACGAAAGTGCGGTTCTCCCTGGCTGCGAAAGATCTCGGCAATACTGCATCCGGCGCGTGCTTCCATTTCTCGATCCAGGTCAATGAATTCCCAGCCTAACCTGCGTGCCAGCGCCGCTCCGACCGTGCTTTTCCCCGAACCCATGAATCCCACCAGGAAGACAGCTCGCGCTGGCCCCCGGCGCTGGTTCGGCAGGGGATGGCCGGTCGGCGCTGTCATAAGGCGAAAATCATGGACGGCGCCCGCAGACGCCGTCGGAGATTTTGCAATTAGTGCTTCTTGACGCGGATTTTACCACTGAAGGTATTGATCAGAACGGAAGAACCGGCCTTGCCGGCAGTACCTACTACGACACGTCCCCTCTGCTGCGGGGCGAAGGCGCTGTGGGTTTTGGGATCAATCGGAAACTGGCCAGTATCGATGAGGCCCATCATGGACTTGGCGGTGAAATCCATGGAGGTATCCGGGGTAAGGTCGGCCTCAATGTCGCCGGTATGGCTACTCAGCTTGTAGTTGCCGGAACCACCAAAATTTCCATCGTAGGTGATCTTGCCGCTGGCGGAATTAACGTCGACCAGTGGGCCGCTGACCGCGCTGAGTAAAACGTCGCCGCTGATGGAAGTAACCTCGACATGCCCGTCCTGCACCGAAGTGATGTTCACCGGGCCGCTGAGAGTCTTGATGTGAACGTGGGCTCCGCTGATCTCACGAACCTGCACTTGAGCCGTCGCACCTTCTACGCTGACGTCGCCGCGCAGCTTCTCGACCAGGATAGGTCCGTCGCTGGAGTGCACGACGACGGCCGCCTCGACGGGCACAAATACTTCGTATTCGACACGCCCAGTCTGGGGCGTGGAACCGGGCAGCAGATGCGTCTCGAAGAGAATGCGTTCCCCGGTCTGATGCTGGTCGACTTCGACCTTGTTTGACGCGAGGATATAGGTGATCACGACCTGGTTGGCGGCGCCGGGATGAACCGAGACAGGCCCGTACTGATTCATGACCGAGACAATCGGTTTGGGGCCGGTCGCGACTCTTTTTTCCTGCTTGCTTTGGGCTGGAGCCAGTGCGGACACCAGAGCCAAGACTGGAACGACTGCTGTGCGCTGCCAAGTCTTCATAATTTTCTTCATCATACTGCCGAAAATTGCGGGAAGGGAAGCCCCTGATTGCGCCCTCCCTTTTCGTTTAGCGCAAAGCGCGCTCCATCGCCATGTCGTAAACCATGGCTTTTTGTTCATACGCCATCACCAGTTGATCCCGCGCTTCGGCGTCGGTCGGATTCTGGTCGACCGTGTCTTTAGCGTCACGGATATAAGCATTGACGTGTTTCAGGTTTTTCTCGTACTCGGCACGCATGGCTGGGGATTTCTCGGAAACGCTTGCCAGGAGAGCCAAGTCGTCGGCGTCAAGGGCGATGATGTCGGCTGTATGAGTCTGCGGCAAGACCGCCTGCTGCACGACCTCCCGCGGGCCGCTGGTGGAACGATATGCCACGAAAACTGCCGCTAAGACAGCAGCGGCCGCGAGCGGCACAAGGACTACCTTCCAGCGCGGCAGCAGCTGTTCGAAAAAGCCGGAGCGCTGTGGGCGAATGAGGCGCTCGGCCTCGAGAGAGCGCCGCAACTCCTGCCAAACGCGGGGGCTGGGTTCTTCCGAGGCCGCGAGTTGACGGGCCTCCTGCGCAATGTGGCGCAGATCCTCTACTAAACCGGAGCACACGCGACAGGTCTGGCTGTGGGCACGCTGTTCGGCACTCCATTCGCCGCCGTCTACGATTTCCGGCAAACGCTGTTCGAATTCCTGGCAACTGATCATGCCAGCCTCCCCGTACTACTTTTCCGCTGAACTCTCATTTGGCCGTTCCGGCTCTCTGTTTGAGCAGTTCGCGAAGCTTCATTCTCGCCTTGTGCAACTGCGACTTACTGTTTCCAATCGAGCAACCAATCTGTTGGGCAATCTCGTTATGTTCGAGCCCCTCTACATCGTGCAACACAAAAACCGTGCGGTATCCCGGCGGCAGGGCCCCGATAGCCCGCTGCAACTGTACGCGGTCGATCGCGCCTGACAGCCGCAAGTCGTCGCCGCCTACATCGCGCTTGGGCGAATCTTCGTCGCCGTCCACGGGCTCTTCCAGCGATACCACCGGAAGTCCTTTTTTGCGAAGCTGCATGAGCACGACATTGACCGTCATGCGATGCAGCCAGGTGGAGAAGGCCGACTCGCCGCGAAACGTTCCAATTTTGCGAAACAACTGCAGGAAGGCTTCCTGGGTCAGATCTTCGGCCGTAGTTACATTCCCGGTCATTCGCAAACAGAGCGAATACACGCGTCGCTTATGCAGATTGTAGAGAGCTTCAAACGCTTCCGCGTTGCCCGTTTGGGCCTGTGCAATCGCCTCTGCTTCGGTCAACCCGCCGGCCAGTTTTTTATCTGCTTCGGTCAATCCGCCCCGGTCAGGCTGCAATTAGGTAGATGCAGCCTACATATCTTTACGTTGTACGAAATACAGGGTTACGGTGGAAAAAACAATAAAGTTACCTGCGATAAGCCGGGAGCCCCAACCGCTGTTGCCTTTTGTAAAAGCGAAAAGGCAAGCGCGACTGAGCCCGACAGTCCACCGCAGGGTCAACAGGCAGGGTAAAGAACGACGGAAGCGCCGTCAACCAATGACCCTGGGTCAGCATCAGGCGCCTGCCCGGATTGTCTCGAGACCGTGTCCATGGGGGCCGGTTTCGCGGAGGCGCAGAAGGACGGCGAACACCAGGCCGACGATCCCGAGGGTGGAGAAGATCCACATGCCGAGCGCATAGCCGCCCGGATTCGCCAGGCTGGCATGGGTGAAATCATTGGCTCGCCCCACGGCATCGTTCAAAGCATAGAAGCCGATCTGCTGAATAAACGTCATCAGGGCATAGGCTGTGCCAAGACGCTCCTGCTCTACGATGTATGCCACCGAAGGCCACATGACGGCTGGAATCAGCGAGAACGCGATGCCCATCATGCTGACGGGCAGCAAGAGGGTTACATGGCTGTAGGCCATGATCAGGTAGACCGGCATCAGCAAGAACACTCCCAAGACCATGAACAGGGCGCGCTTGCCAACTTTGTCGACCAGCAGCCCGAACAGAGGCGTGGCAATCATGGCGGAAAGAGGCAGAAGGCTGTTGAAGAACCCAGCTTGCTGTAGAGCCGAGACCCGCATGGCCTCGGTCGCGCTTGTACCGCCCATGCCGGAGAGAATCTTGTTGGTAAAGAACTCGATAGCAAACGTTCGGAAGGGAAAAATGGCGGAGTAGAAAGTGAAGCAGAGGATCACCACGTACCAGTACGAGGGATTGAAGCGGAGCATCTTAAGCTCCAGTTTGTCGACCGATCCGGCCTGTCCAAGGGAATACTGGCGCTCGGCCCGGGCTTCGAGGGCCCAGTACACCACCGCGCTCACGACGCAGAGCACACCAGCTCCCACGGCTACGAACAGCGGCTTTTGCCAACTTGGAGGAGCGCCGGCGCCATTGGGATAGAAAGCCCAATGCGCCCACGAAGGTGAGTTGTCTGCGGCCACGGAAGCGAGGCGCGCAATCGTTAGGTTAATGCCAAAGGCAAAGCTGAGTTCCTTGCCCTTGAACCATTTCGCCAAAGCGGCGGTGACGGCGACGATCATGGACTCAGCACCGAGGCCGAGGACTGCTCTGCCCGTAACCATCCAGGTGACACTGCCTTGAACCGCCGTGAGCATGGCACCCAGCAGGCAAAGGGTACCGAAAACGGCGATCGCTTTCTTCGTTCCGATGCGATCAATCACAATGCCGCCAATGAGCAACGTTGCGAGGGCGGCGAGACTGTAGCTCTTGTTCAGCCAGGCAAAGGATGAGCTGGTAAATCCCAGTTGATCCTTAGAGATCTGCTCCAGGGCGTTGATGCTGTCGTAGATGTAGTAGTTCCCGCCCATTGCCACGCTAATGAAAAAAAGGACGGTCCAGCGGTAGAGCACAGACGGTTGCGGGCGGGCAGCTTCAGTCATGCGTCCCTTTCATGGAGCAAAGCGAAGCACCGAAGATAGCAGAGTTCGACATCATGGACTAGGGAGGTGCTGCTGCGGGTCTAACTGCCAACGTAGCGCGCATACAGGCTGCGTGCGATGGCGGAGTCGCTCGTGCCCTTGATGATGGCGCGGCCGTCGGGGAACAGCGTCATTTCATAGGGTTCGCGCCAGAACTTGAGAACGAACTCGTTGTAACGCACGGGGCCGTGCGGCTTGAGGCGTTCGCTGATCTCGGCGAAGCCGATCGGGCGATGGCGTTCGTGGATTTGCACCGAGTTGCGTCCGCAGAGCGTGATGTGTGGGCGGCCTTCGCCCGCTAGATGAACGAATTCGTGCCGTCCGCAGGCCCTGCAACCTTCGCGCGGATTCGCGGCGTTCACCTCGGCGCGATCGTTCTGCCAGACATCGAAGGAAAGTAACGTCTTGCGCAGGTGGTCATAGGCGCCGACCAGAAGCTTCAGAGCCTCGCTCGCCGCGACCGACGCGATGAGGTTCACGGCAGTATTCAGAATTCCGGCTGTCTCACAGGTCTCGACGGTGCCACTGGGAGGATCGGGAAAAACACAGGCAAGGCAAGCGGTCTTGCCGGGCAGGATGTTCAGCGTGACGCCGTAGCTGCCGACGGCAGCGGTGTAGATCCAGGGCACAGCGTTCTTGACCGCAACATCGTTGATCAAGTAACGGGTCTCGAAGTTGTCGGTTCCGTCGAGGATCAGGTCGGTTCCCAGGAGCAGCGTTTCCGCATTACTGGGAGTGAGGTCGACAGCCTGGGCTTCAACCGTAATCTGCGAATTGAACGCCGCAATGCGGCGGGCCGCCGCGACGGCTTTGGGTAGCGATTCGGCGGCGTCGTTTTCCTCAAATAAAGTCTGCCTTTGCAGATTGCTGACCTCGACATAATCGCGGTCAATGATCCGCAGGAACCCAACTCCGGAGCGAGCAAGCAGGGCGGCCAGCACCGAGCCGGTAGCACCGCAGCCGACGAGCGCGACCTTGGCCTGGGCGATTCTTGCCTGCCCCAGCGGACCGATCCCGGGGAACAGCACCTGCCGGGAGTATCGGTCCATGGTATCGAAAGTCATACTGAGGGTCTGAGCGCCTGCAAGTATTATAGAAGCCGTTGGCTTACAGGTATTCTTCGGTCTGGAAACAACGGCTCTGAGGCCGGGTTCATCCAACCTGCATCGGGACGAGCCACGACCCCAAGGTGAGGAGTTTGCTTGCGCGCAAGGAGCACGACGTGGTGCCGGCTGGTAGTCCTGGGGCTGATGCTGGCGGCCGCGTGGGAGACGTTCGCGGTGCGGGCTTCCGGCCAAAGTGCCCATTCTTTTGCGGAGTCGGTCCAAGAAACTCAAGGTGCTGGCAGCGTGCAAGGCTACGAAGGCCTCATTGTGCGTGAGATTCGCGTGGCCGGCGGGAAAGTAGGCGCGCAAGACAAGATATGGCGGCTGATTACCCAGGGCGAAGGCCAGGCCTATTCGCGCGATAAGGTTCGCGAAACGGTGCGCAATCTCTACGGCACCGGACGCTACGCCGATGTGCGAGTGGAGGCGGAGCGCACACCGGACGGCACGGCGATTTTGACCCTGCACTTGACGCCGAACTACTTTGTTGGCGCCATCACGGTGCAGGGAGCGCCGGACCGTCCGAAAGCAAACCAGATCATCAATACAACGAAACTGCAACTGGGCGAGCAACTGACGCTGGAGAAGATCACTCGCGCCATGGAGCGGGTGCGGGTCCTGATGGAGGACAACGGCTTTCACAAGTCGCAAGCGTCTTACGAAGAACTGCCCCATCCGGAAACGCAACAGGTCGACATCCGGCTCACCATCGAACCCGGGCCACAGGCGCACATTGGCGAGCTCACCGCCACAGGTAGCGCCAAGCTCTCGCGCGATCAACTGGAGGACATTTCCGGCATGCATCCGGGAGACCGGGTGACCACGGAACGTGTGACGCGTTCTCTCGAACGCCTCCGTCGCAAATTCCAGAAAGAAGGCCGCTACACCGCCGACGTATCCATTGTGGACCGCGTCTATCGGCCCGCCAGCAATGCGGTCGACTACAAATTCAATATCGAGCCGGGACCGCGTGTGGAAGTCGCAGTGGAAGGGGCGAGAATCAGCCGGCGCATCCTTAAGCAAAGAGTCCCCATCTTTGAAGAGGGAGCGATCGACGAAGACTTGCTGAACGAAGGACGCGTCAACCTGACCGACTATATGCAGACACGGGGCTTCTTCGAAGCCCAGGTGAAGGTCTACAAGAAGCAGGACCCGGACAACGGACGCTTGCACATTATTTACGATGTGGATTCGGGCGAGCGGCACAAGATGGTCAAGCTCACCGTGTCAGGAAACAGATACTTCCTCACCGACGACTTGCTCACCCGCATGCAGGTGCAAACCGCAGGCCGACTGTTCTCTTATGGACGTTACAGTCAATCGCTCTTGAATTCCGACATTAAGGGCTTGCAGGACCTGTATCACGCCAGCGGCTTTCGGGAAATCAAGATCACTCCCGATGTCAAAGACGATCACGAAGGAAAGAGGAATGAGATTTCAGTGCAGCTCAACGTGGAGGAAGGGCCGCAAACGCTGGTGGGAAAATCCACGTTCGAGGGCAATCACTCTCTGCCAACCGAGAATCTGGCTGCCAAGGTCACGGAACTACACCAACCGTATTCGGAATACAACCTGGCGAACGACCGCGACCAGGTATTGACGGAGTACCTGAACCACGGTTTCCCGGACGCCCGGCTTGAAATTCAGACCAAGCCCATCGAAGGCGAGCCCAATCAGATGGATGTAACGTACGTCGTGCAGGAGGGTGACCCGGTAGCCGTGGACCGAGTACTCATTTCCGGGCTGGAAAATACTCGGCGGAAGGTTGTCGAGAAGGAAGTGCAGGTGCATCCGGGTAATCCGTTGAGCCAAATTGCTCTTTACGACACGCAAAAGCGCCTCTACGACCTAGGGATCTTCAGTCAGGTGGATGTCGCTCTCCAGGACCCTGAAGGTCGCGAACATGACAAGAACGTTCTGGTGGATCTACGCGAGGGCAATCGCTACACCTTCAATTACGGGATCGGTTTTGAAGCCCAGACGGGACAGCCACAAAAGGGTGCTACCACAAGCCAGGGCAAAACTGGGGTCAGCCCTCGAATTTCGTTCGATGTGACTCGCTTGAACTTCCGGGGATTGAACCACAGGCTGATTTTCAAATCGAATGTGGGTTCCCTGCAGCAACGGGGACTGATCAGCTATGAGGCGCCGCGCTGGCTCGACAACGATCGGCTGAGGCTCACCTTCACCGCTTTCTATGACAACTCGCTCAGCGTTACCACATTCACCTCGCGCCGCCTAGAAGGCAGTATCCAGGCGGAGCAAGTGCTCGATCGCTTTCTCAATCCAGATCGTCACGTGCAGACGTTGCTCTACCGCCTGAGCTACCGACAAGTGAAGGCGGAGATCACGGCGGGATTCGATCCGAATCTCGTGCCGTTACTGTCGCAACCGGCACGGGTAGGCGGCCCCGGCTTCAGCTACATTCGTGATAAACGGAACAGTCCAATCGAGTCGAGCAAAGGAGATTACTCCACGGTGGACTTCAGCTGGGCCTCGGGATATTTCGGGTCAGAAGCCGACTTTTCACGCCTGCTACTGCAACATTCGTCGTACTACAGAATCGGGAAGAGGGGTCTAGTCATTGCACGCTCAACTCGTTTTGGGCTAGAGAATACTTTCCGGAACACGATTCTCGCCGAGGCGAATTCGCCCATCCCGTTGCCGGCCGGAGCCTCGATCATTCCCCTGCCGGAGCGGCTCTTCGCTGGCGGTGGAAACTCCCACCGTGGGTTTTCCATCAACCAGGCAGGTCCGCGCGATCTGCAGTCGGGGCAGCCGTTGGGCGGCGCGAGCATGATCATCAACAATTTCGAGCTGCGCTTTCCTCCGGTGAAGTGGCCTTATGTTGGCGACAATCTGAGCTTTGTGCTGTTTCACGATTTGGGCAACGTATTCGATACGCCGGCCCACCTATTGAAAGGCCTGGGGCACGTGCGGGAAGGGAACCAGCAGGACTGCAAGTCGCTGGCGCCGATTCCCGGGGCTACCTGCGACTTTAACTATCTGGTGTCGGCAATCGGGGCTGGCGTTCATTACAAGACGCCGATTGGCCCGGTGCGCCTGGACTTTGGCTACAACATGAATCCAGCCACGTTTCCCGTTCGCACCGCTCCGAATGCGACGACGCCGCCCCACATTGAAAGTCTGAGGCGCTTCAACGTGTTCTTCAGCATAGGACAAACGTTTTGATGAATTGGCCATTTCGACTCCTTGTACTGTTGCTGATGGCGGCTCTGCCGCTCGCCGCGGTGCGGGCAGGGGAGACCGTCGAAAGAGTAGTGTTAGTTGTCAACGGCCATCCAATCCTGTTGAGCGAACTGGAAGCCGCGCTGCAACGGGAGGCCTTGCTGGCGGCGAAGCCCGTGGCTACAGGAGAAGACGAGCGCCACGCGGTCCTCGAGCGAATGGTGGACCAGGAAATGTTGCGGGAGGAAATGGAGCGTTCCACCTTTCAACACGCATCGGCAAGCGACGTCGACCAGAAGGTACAGGAATTGCGAAAAACATTTCCTGAGGCGGAAAGCGAAGCCGGATGGAACGCGGTCTTGGCCCGGTACGGAGTACGCCCCGAGGAGTTGCGGTCGGCGATCGCGTTCGAGCTGGACACGCTGCGCCTGATTGATCTCCGCTTGCGGCCGGCGGCGCAACCCGATCAAGGCAGTATTGAGGAATACTATCGGGGCACGTATCTGTCTTCCGTGCACAAGGCAGGTACTAAGCCTCAACCATTGAATCGGGTACGAGACACTATTAAAGAACTGCTTATACAACAGAAGTTGGCGGACCTGACCAGCGGATGGTTGCAGAGCCTGCGCGTTCAGGCGGACATTGGCTGGGTTGTAGAGAAACCGTAAGCGATGGATGAAACCACGAAACCCGGCCGCCGTTGGGGAAGGAAACTCCTGTGGGTGGGCTTAGTGTGTCTGTTGCTGGTCGCCGGCCTGACGACGGCCCTGCGAAGCGCTCGGTTCCATCGCTGGCTGGCGGCCAAGCTGGTAACGCAACTCGAAGAATCTACCGGTGGGAAGGTGGAGATTGGTTCTTTTCACACCATTCCTCTGCGCGCCGAGATCGATATCCGCGATCTCACGATTCATGGGCAGGAGCCCTCAGGATCCGTTCCTTTGTTTCAAGTGAAGCGAGCCCTTGTCTCTCTTCAACTAGCGTCTCTGCTCAGCCGCAGGTTGGGAATCGATAGCCTTGTTTTACAGGCGCCGCGGGTTCATGTCGAAACCTATCCGGACGGAACGACCAACCTGCCCGAGATAAAGGATTCGTCGCCAGAACGAACACCCGTGCAGCAACTCTTTGATCTTTCGATTGCCCAGCTCGAAGTAAGAGACGGAGAGCTGCTGATCAACGAGAACCACACGTCGCTGGAATTTGACGCTCGCGACTTTGAAGGCAGCATCACAAGGGCATTGCTGCGGCGTCATTACGACGGACACATCCGGATCGGCAAGGTGGATTCCCACATTCAGGACTGGCGTCCATTTTCCTGGGCGGTGGACGTGCAATTCGGCCTGACGCGGAATCGTCTGGAAGTGCAGAAGCTCGATTGGTCTTCGGGTCGCGAGCGGGTGCATCTTGTCGGCGAGATTCGGGACTTTCACGAACCGCGAGGCGAAGGGCAGTACCAGGCGAGTGTTGACCTGGCGGATGTAGGGTCGATTCTGCGCGACCCGCGGCTGGCCAGTGGGACGCTCGAAATCCGTGGCGAGATCAAACGTGACGTGAAAGGCGTTTCCGCGACAGGGAAAGCAAGTGCTCGCGAAATCGTACTGCGCAATGCCGACGCCAACATCCGTGGCAACAACGTTTCGGCCCAGTTCGCTTTGGATCCGCTACGGCTGCTGCTAACCGACATTCAGATTCGCGCTTTAGGTGGCGGTCTGTCGGGCGACGTCACCGTCAACAACTGGCTGACAGGCGAACCGTCTGCAGCCGGGACGAAGAGCGCAAAGACGCATAACGGGACAGTCCGAATCAAGGTCGAGGATCTTTCGGGAGAGGATGTCGCCAATGCCTTCGCCACCCGTGATCTTCCGATAGAACGGCTTCATCCCAGCACGACTGTAGATGGAACGATCGACACCAAGTGGGTTCGCACCTTCGATCAGGCCGAGACCGCTCTGAACCTGACCTTGAAGCAGCGCGAAACCTTACCCGCCGGGGGCCTGCCCATCAACGGCACGGTTCGCGCGCAGTACCACGCCAGTTCACTAACGCTCGACGTAGATGAATTGTCGCTGAACACGCGCAGTTCACGGGTCACTGCCTCGGGAGAGCTTGGTTCGACCAGTTCGGCTCTGCGTGTCAACGCGACCACGACAAGTCTGTCGGAATGGGATCCCATGGTGTCGGCGTTCCGCGGGACCAAGCAGTTGCCGTTCCGTATTGAAGGTTCAGGAAGCTTTAGTGGCTTCCTGCGCGGCAACGTGCGCCAGCCCGCGGTAACGGGTCACCTTCAACTTGCCGATTTGGACACGGTAACCAGCGCAACGGATGGCTCGCTCCAAAAATTTCATTGGGACTCGCTGTCCTGCGATCTTGCGGCTTCGCATGAAAGTTTGAGCGCCACGGGCTGCGTTGTGCGCCGGCAAGGCGCGGAAGCGGTCTTCAACCTTCAGGCTGGTCTGGTGCGGGGAGAGTTTACCGCCGCCAGCCCGATCAGCGGACTGGTTGCGTTGAACCAGGCGAAGGTGGAAGAGTTGTTGGCCCTGGCGGGTTATCACTACCCGCTCACCGGTACGCTGCAGCTCAACTTTCATTTCAGCGGTTCGCAGAGTGATCCGCAAGGCGAAGGAAACCTCGAAGTTCGCGACGCCACGGTTTACGGAGAGCGCGTGCGCAGCCTGCGCTCCAATCTGCGACTGCAGGGAAAATGGCTCGAATTCTACGACCTGGTGCTGGAGTATCTGCAGAGTCAGGTCGATGGGACGCTGGCCTACAACTTCGACACCCGGCAATTTCGCTCACAGCTTTCGGGCAAGGACTTCGATCTGGAAGCGTTGCCGAAGCTGCGCGATAGCCGCGTTCCCATCGACGGGATCATCTCCTTCACCGCATCCGGCTCAGGGACGCCAGAAGAGCCGGTCATGGACGCGCAGGTTGATCTCGAAGACCTGATCATCAACGGAGAAAGCGAAGGCTCGTTCCACCTCACCGCCAAGACGCAAGGCGCAGACATGACTCTGAGCGGGAGGTCGCAGATGGAGCATGCCGGCTTGCAGGTCGATGGCAGCATTCGTCTGCGAGACGACTGGCCGGGAAGCCTTCGATTCCGCCTCTCGCAATTCGATGCCGATCCTCTGTTGCGGAACTACTTGACGGGACGCATCACGGGACACTCTTCCGTGGCGGGGACGTTTGAACTCCAGGGTCCCATGAGCAAGCCGCGCGACTGGAACATGGCAGGCGATTTCGATCAGTTCGCGGCGCAGATCAATGGCATCAAGCTGCACAACGATGGGCCGGTGCAGTTCCAGGTGGCGGCCGGAATCCTGCACATTGAGAAGCTTCATATCGTGGGCGACGGCACAGATTTGCAGGCGCGGGGCACAGCCCAGCTCACGGCGGACCGCGCCCTCCGGCTGAACACCACCGGACACGTTAACTTGAGCCTAATTCAGAGCTTCAGCCCTGATCTGCATACCTCTGGCAACATGGATGTCACGGCCGACATCACGGGCACCGCCGCCGACCCTGTGATCCGCGGGCACATCACGATTGCCAATGCCGGCATCGCCTTCGATGATCTACCGATCGCGTTGAGCGACACGAATGGGAGTCTGGTGTTCAACCAGGATCGACTGGAGATCGAACAACTCAACGGAAAGAGTGGAGGAGGAACGCTCGCGCTCAAGGGCTATCTGAGCTACGGACGGGTTCGGGAATTCAACGTTTCCGTGCAAGGGGAGGGAATTCGGCTGCGGTATCCGCCAGGAATGAGTTCGACCGCGAATGCCGATCTGCATTTCAACGGCAATGAGGCAGGGGCCATCCTGGCAGGTGATCTGACGGTTACACGGTTTGGTTTGAGCCAAGGATTCGATTTTGGCTCTTATGTCAGTCGCAGCCGCAGCGCGAACACGCTGCCGCAAGCCAACTCGATTCTCAATAGAGTCCGCTTCGATGTGCATGTGACCACGACACCCGAATTGCGCATGAGTACGTCCTTGGCCAAAATCTCTGGAGAAGCTGATCTGCGTTTGCGGGGCACCATGGCTCGGCCCGTACTCCTGGGCCGTGCCGACGTGCAAGAGGGAGAGATCAACTTCAACGGGGGCAAATACAAGCTGGAGCGCGGGGACATCACCTTCACGAATCCCGTAAAAATCGAGCCCGTCCTGGACTTGGCGGCCAGCACCCGCGTGCGTGATTACGACATCGGCATCAGATTCTACGGCGCCGCCGACAAACCCGATGGATTGAAAGTAACCTACACCTCAGAACCGCCGTTGCCCCAGGCCGACATCATTGCCCTGCTTGCACTGGGACGGACACAGGAAGAATCGGCGGCGTCGGGCGCTTCGCAATCAGCTTTCACGCAGGAAGCCTCGAGCGCCCTACTCGGGCAGGCCATCAATGCGACCGTCAGCAGCCGCGTGCAGAAACTGTTTGGTGTGAGCCGCATCAAGATCGACCCACAGGCGCCAGGGACGGCGACCACCACATCTCGCGGTCCGCAAGTCACCATCGAGCAGCAGGTATCGAACCGGTTGACGCTGACCTATATCCAGGACGTGGCCCAGGCCACGCAGCAAACCATCCAGGGCGAAATGAATGTTACGCGCAATGTTTCGTTGGTCGCGGTGCGGGATCAGAATGGGGTATTCGCATTTGACATTCGGGTGCGGCAGCGTAAAAAGTGAACGGGGAGGTGTTTGTGCCGGCTGTTCGCCAAGAGGAGATCTGGCGCGAGCAGCGCGAGTCGATGGTGCAGACACAACTCGCGGCTCGCGGCATTCGTGATTTGCGAGTGCTCGACGCCATGCGCCGGGTGCCACGTCATGAGTTCGTGGATACTCACAGCCGGTCTCAAGCCTACGAGGACCGGCCTCTACCCACTCTCAAAGGGCAGACGATTTCCCAGCCGTACATCGTTGCCTTCATGTTGGAAGCGCTGAGGTTGCAGGAAACCGATCGCGTGCTGGAAATCGGCAGCGGCTCTGGGTACACGGTGGCATTGCTCTCCAATCTGGTGGCGGAGGTCTATGGCATCGAGCGCCACACCGAATTGGAAGCCGCTGCCCGAGCCACCCTGGAGCGACTCGGCTACGCGGGCTTCAAATTGAAGGTCGGCGACGGAACGTTGGGATGGCCGACGGCCGCGCCTTTCGATGCCATCCTGGTCTCAGCCGCCACCGAGCAGATTCCGCCGGCGCTCACGGCGCAACTCCGCGAGGGTGGCCGGCTCGTCATTCCGGTCGGTCCGGCACACGTGCAGGAGCTACAGTTGGTCACAAAGTATGAAGAACAACCGCGCATCGTGACCCTGGCAGGTTGTCGTTTCGTGCCGCTGGTCTCCGATGAGCATGTGGCGCAACCGGAGATTTTGTAAGCGCGTCTTTCCGTTACAATCTTGCCGTGGCTTGGTTTCGCAATCTTCGCGTCACGCTCGACATGATCAAGTGGGAGCACTCGATATTTGCCCTCCCATTTGCGATGTGTGGAGCAATGCTGGCGGCAGGAGGCTGGCCGGCATGGCGCCAGCTAGGATGGATCATTGTGGCGATGGTTGCGGCCCGCTCGGCGGCGATGGCCTTTAACCGCTGGGCAGATGCTTCGATTGACGCGGCCAATCCGCGCACCCAGACACGAGCCCTGCCCGCTGGACTGCTGTCGAGCCAGTTCGTAGCAGGATTTGTGGTGGTTTCGGTCGCCGTCTTCCTGCTGGCCGCATACCAGCTCAATCGCACGGCGTTCCTGCTGGCGCCGCTCGCTTTGGCGGTGTTGCTTCTGTATTCCTACACAAAGCGGTTTACTCGCTGGTCGCATATCGTGCTCGGTTTTGCCCTGGGGATTGCACCAGCAGCCGCCTGGATCGCAATACGCGGCTCACTCGATGTGCGCATTCTGCTGCTGACAGCTGCGGTCACATTCTGGGTGGCGGGCTTTGACGTTCTCTACAGTTGCCAGGACTGCGATTTCGACCGCCAAAGTGGGCTGCACTCGGTGCCGCGCTATTTCGGAATTGCAGCTTCTTTGTGGGTGGCGCGTGGATTTCACGTCGCCATGCTGCTTCTTCTGGTTGCGCTGGTGGCAACCTTCGCGCTGGGGAAGATCGCGCTGGCGGGGGTGGTGGTGGTTGCGCTTCTGTTGACCTATGAGCACTCCCTGGTTTCGGCCCGCGATCTGAGCAAACTCAATGCCGCTTTCTTCACCATGAACGGTGTGATCTCGGTAGTCTTCTTCCTTTTTGTGGCTGGCGATCTGCTCTTGCGGCGTTAACGTCCAGATATATTCGATCACCCGTCGATGTGACGAGACCGTCCCCACTGCGATATGATTTTTTGGTGCCGGATTCTCATCCCTTTCAGACAGACGACGTTCGACTGAACCCCATCAAGGATAAGGTTGTAGCCGGCCAGCGTCTGAGTGCCGACGACGCCCTTGCGCTCTATCGCACGGGAGACATTCTGGCGCTCGGCTGGATGGCCAACCTGGTTCGCGAGCGCCTGCACGGCAACAAGACCTACTTCAACGTAAACCGACACATCAATCCGACGAATGTCTGCGTAGCCGCCTGCCGCCTGTGCGCGTTCGGACGCAAGAAGGACACCCCTGGCGCTTACACGATGGCCCTGGAAGAGGCTTTTGAGTCAGCCGCTTCCGGCTACTCGGAAGCCGTGACCGAGTTCCACATTGTTGGCGGTTTGCATCCCGACCTGCCCTTTCAGTACTTTCTCGATCTGGTTGCCGGACTCAAGCAGCGCTTTCCGCAAGTTCATCTCAAGGCCTTCACAATGGTGGAAGTGGCATATCTTGCAAAGCGTGCCAAGTTGAGCATTCGCGAGACTCTGGAGCAGCTCAAGAGGGCAGGTGTGGACTCGCTACCTGGCGGCGGCGCGGAGATTTTCAGCGACCGGGTGCGCCATATCATCTGCGACCACAAAATCGATGGCGATGACTGGCTGGACACGGCGCGGTTGGCCCATCAGATTGGCCTGAAGTCCAACGCGACGATGCTCTATGGGCACGTGGAAAACGACGAGGACCGCGTCGATCACCTGCTGAAACTGCGGGCGCTCCAGGATGAGACGAGTGGTTTCCAGACCTTTATCCCATTGGCTTTCCATCCTGATAACACCCCGCTGGCGCACCTGCCGAAGACAACCGGCATGCTCGATCTGAAGCAGATCGCGGTCAGCCGACTGGTGCTCGACAATTTTCCGCACATCAAGGCCTACTGGCAAATGCTGACGCCAAAGATTGCCCAGATCGCGCTGCGCTTTGGGGCTGACGATCTGGACGGCACCGTGATCGAGGAGAAGATCTACCACGACGCGGGGGCTACGACGCCGCAAGGAATGCAGCGGCGCGAGTTAGTACGCTTGATTGAAGAAGCCGGGAGAGAAGCGGTGGAACGCGACACCCTGTATCGGCCCGTGGTCCGCACCGAAACTACTGTGACGGTTGCGGTTTAGGAGCCGTCCGTCCCCGGAGAGTGCAATTTGGCGCGCCTCGGGTTATGGCACATTCGAGCCATGGCGAGGGTGACCGGCCTCACTATGGCCACTTTACAACGGGTGTAGAATTCGATATGTAGGGCAAGGAGCTTCACGGGTACCGCACCCGCGTCACGAGGCTACCAAATGAACGTGCATGTCACCTACAAGGTGTCAAAAACGCCCGATATAGAAAAAGACATCCAACAACAGATTGAAAAGCTACGTCGGCGACTGCAGGTTTTTCGTCCCGAATTGGTTCATCTCAAAGGAACAATCGAGCAAGACCCCGGTCATAACGGCATTATCGTTTCCCTCAATCTCCGTTTGCCCTCCGGACAGATGGTGGTGGAACAAGGGGCCCCGACGGCGACCGCGGCGGTAAAAGGTGCCTTCGAAGACCTGAAACAACAACTCAACAAACATAAAGACCTCCTGCGGAATCGGCGGCGCTGGCCACGCTGGCGCCGCGGTTCTGACAACACGCCCGAGCAGGTCCCGTTCGAGGAGACGGTGGCCGCCGTACTGCCGGCGACGATTTCTTCCGCCGACATTTCTTCCTACGTCAACGCCAATTTCATGCGCCTTCACCGCTTCGTGGAGCGGGAACTGAACTATCGCGAAGCTGCCGGACTTATGCCGCCGGAGCAGATTCGGCCAGAAGAAGTTCTCGACGAAGCTGTGGCCAATGCTCTGGGCAACGGTTTTGAAAAGCCCGAGAAACTCGCGCTGGAACCATGGCTGTATCGGCTTGCGCTGCATGCCCTGGACGATCTGGCAGCCCGCGAGCGGGAACGAGACGACGCGGTTCCGCTGGAGCAGTCGGCCCGCAGACAGAATGTGCGCGCCAGCGATGAGCCGCACCTGCAGTATCACCAACCCGATGAGTCGCTGGCGGAAGAAGATGTCATCGCGGATCGCCGGCTGGCAACGCCGGAGGAACTGCTTTCATCGGATGAGATGATGGCGCTGATCGACGCTGTCCTGCGCGGACTGGATCGAAGGCAGCGCGAAGCATTCATCCTACAGGCGGTTGAAGGGTTCACGATCGCGGAGATCGCCGCCATCACGGATTGCGGCCAGGAGGAGATCCGGAATTCTATTAATGTGGCGCGCGAACATCTGCGCCGGCAAGTTCCACTGGATTCATTTCTCAAGGGAAAACGCACACAACCCAGTCCTGTAGCCTAGTAGCTCTGTATCTTCCTCGTGAGGTGACGATGATCACACGGGAACAAATCCGAGAGCTGGCGCAATTTCAGTCCGCCGTCGGTGAATGCGCGGTCAGCTTCTACTTCCAGCCACAAACTCCGCAGAATAAGTCGCACCGGGAAGAAGCCATTTTGGCGAAAGATCTGGTGCGGAACGCTCAGAAAACCTACGCGAACAATGGCTCGAAGGCAGCCCTTCGTGCCGACCTTGACCGCATCCTGGAACTAGCCGAGAACCTGCACGGGAACCAGGCCCATGCCAAAGCTGTTTTTGCTTCCCAGCAGCACGGGTTATGGCGCGAGTTTGACCTGCCGGCGCAAGTGCCGGGAACGCAATTGATCGTTAAGCCTCACTTCTATCTCAAGCCGCTCGCAATCCTGCTTGGAGCGCAACCGAAATTGTGCGTGGCCCTGGTGGACCGTCACCGCGCTCGCTTCTTCGACCTGCGCATTGATGAACTGCAGGAGCGGGAGGGGTTATTCGGAACGCTGCCCCATCGCGGCCGAGGGGATGGCTACTCCGGCTACGAGGGTGGACACGCCGAGCGTCGCGTCGATCAGGAGGCGCTGCGGCATTATCGCAATATAGCGGACCGGCTGAAGGGCGATCTTGATCTTAAGGTGTGGGAGCGGGTCATCGTGGGTTGCGCCGATACCACATGGAGGGATCTCGAATCGCAACTTCATACCTACGTGAAACAGCGTTTGCTGGGCCGCTTTCCGATTGATCTTTCGGCGCGGCCGGAAGAAATTAAGACCGCGGCAGCACGCACCTTCCGTGAGTCATTACGGGTTCGAAGGCAGGAGCTGCTGGCCGAAGTCATTGACGAAGCGCGCAGCAATGGCCGTGGTGCGCTCGGGTTGCGACGCGTCTTACGAGCCATGGAATTGGGCGAGGTTCAGACACTGCTGGTTGGAGAAACCTTTCATGCCGGTGCTGTGCGCTGCGAGGCATGCAGCCACCTCGACTCGCACATGACTCCGGTCTGCGTCGTATGCGGGAGAAAAACCAGCGAATTGGAGGACGTGTCGGACGCGATCATCGCGTCGGCCATCCGCCGCGACATCGAAATGCACTACGTCGCGCCATCGCCCGATTTCGAAAAGGTGGGGAATATCGCGGCGCTGCTGCGTTTCCGATCGGATCAGTCGACGGCGACGAAGCTAGCGTCGTAGGAACTCGCGCAGAACGTTCGGGGACGGGCTTCGGTCCGTCCCTGCCTTTTTGTTATGGTCCATTCTGTTATGCTTGCGGGTTCTCCGGAGGGCCCTATGCCAGTTTCCCGTCGAGATTTCATTGCCTCGGCTGCGCTCGGAGCCGTCGGTCTCGGCTTGGAAGCGCAAGAAACACACGATGAGATTCGCCCGAAACAGGCGATGAAGGCGGCGAGCGGAGCCATCATGATCTCTTCCGGAAACGGCTACCCCTACATGAACGAAGCCTTCGAAATGCTTCACAAAGGAGCCGACACTCTGGATGCAGTCCTGCGCGTGGTTCGCGGACCGGAAGACGATCCGAACGACGACAGCGTCGGCCTGGGCGGCCTGCCCAACGAGGAAGGCGTGGTCGAACTCGATGCCTGCTGCATGCATGGTCCTTCCCGCCGCGCAGGCTCGGTCGGGGGAGTACGCAACATCAAGAACGTTTCGCTGGTTGCCAAGGAAGTGATGCTTCACACGGGTCACGTAATGCTCGTGGGCGAAGGCGCCGAGCGCTTCGCGGTGGCGCGCGGCTTTCCGCGCGAGAACCTGCTCACGGAAAACTCGCGCAAGGTTTGGCTGCTCTGGAAAGAGACTCATTCCGACTGGTGGGGTCCCGGCTTGGCCGACCCGGAATGGAAGAAGCGGACGCTACCCCGGGCGCACGCTGAAAATCTGCAGCAACGCCTGCAGCGCATGTACGAAGTTGCCGCGGACCTGGGTATTGCCCCCGGACTACGCGCGGAGGCAATTCGCAAGGTGATCCATCCGCCGACGGGCACGATTCATTGCTCGGTACTCAACGAAAAGGGGGAGATGTCCGGCTGCACGACGACAAGCGGACTGGCGTGGAAACTTCCCGGCCGTCTCGGAGATTCTCCGATCATCGGCGCGGGATGCTACACCGATCAGGACATCGGTTCAGCTGGCGCCACCGGCAGTGGCGAGGAGAACATCAAGGTCGCCGGGGCACACTCGATCATCGAGAACATGCGCAAAGGCATGTCGCCGTTGGAAGCAGGGATGGACGCGCTGAAGCGGATCGCGCGCAACTACAACAACGATCGCGATCGACTCCAGTACACCGATATGACCTACTACGTTCTGCGCAAGGATGGCGCCTACGCAGGTGTCTCCCTGTGGACGGGCTATGCACAAGGGAAGCCGCACACCATCTCGGTGCACGATGGAACGCTCCGGCGCGAGAAGACCGTCAGCCTGTTCGAAGGCTCGTCACAGGAATGGCCGCCGATCGTGGAAGCCTCGAAGTCGTCGTTGTAGGACTCGGGCTTCAGGCCTCAGGCTGCGGGCTTCAGGCGTTAAGCTTCGGCGCAGCGAATCCCGGGTACGCACTGCCCAATATTGGGCAGCCCGGCAGGGGTGAGCGTCACGATCAATGTAGGTTGTTCGCCCAACCCTCTATTATCTACAAGATGTAGGGAAGTTTGGATAGGTTATGCGATTTCGGCGTCCAAAATCTCGGTCAAGGCCTCACGTAGAATGCCGTGTAAATGCGTTCCTGGGCCCACAGGCGTGTCGCTGACACCTCGGATGACCCGAACCATGTCCAGACTCGCGCGATCGCTCATATCGCATTCCATCGCATCTGTGTTGCTGGGAGTAAAGCACCATTCGCTCGGGTCCAGAAGACCCTTCCCGCTCACCCGCTGCCGACTTCCACTCAGCCCTGACTGATCGGCAGGCACTTGCTAGCTGAAGCGCACCTTCACGTCTGCATTCTTGTCGAGATGGATGCTCTCGAGGAAGCGCACCTTGCCCGTCTTGAGAGTCAGGACAACGGAACTCGTCCTGGTGCCTTCGCCGAAGAAGCGGACACCTTTCAGCAGTGCGCCATCGGTCACGCCCGTCGCCGCAAAGATCAACTGGTTTCCGGGAGCCAGATCCTGCGCTTCGTAGATCCGGTTCTTGTCCTTGATGCCCATGCGCGCGATCCGTTCTTCGAGTTTCGGCGTGTTGATCATCAGGCGTCCTTGCATGTAGCCGTTCAGGCAGCGCATGGCTGCGGCTGTGAGCACGCCTTCGGGAGCGCCGCCGGAACCCATGACCGCGTGCACGCCGGTTCCGATGACGGCAGAAGCGATGCCGGCCGAGAGGTCGCCGTCGCCGATCAGCTTGATGCGCGCACCGGCGGCGCGAATGTCGGCGATCAGTCTCGCATGCCGCTCTCGCTCCAGTACCATGACCACCAGGTCTTCAACGTCGCGATTAAGGCGCTTTGCAATGTTCTTCAGATTGTCGCTGACCGGCGCATCAAGATGGACGGCTCCTTTGCAGGAAGGGCCGACAATGATCTTCTCCATGTAGCAGTCGGGGGCATGCAAAAGGCCGCCGGCCTCCGACGCGGCCAGCACCGTGATGGAACCGGGCGCGCCGGTGGCGCATAGGTTCGTGCCCTCCAGCGGATCGACAGCGATGTCGATTGCCGGGACCTGGGTGCCGTCAGGGAACTCGGCGCCAACCCTCTCCCCGATATAGAGCATGGGGGCCTCGTCGCGTTCGCCTTCTCCGATCACGATGCGGCCATGCATGGGAACTGTGTCCATCGTGGAGCGCATCGCCTCGACGGCAACGTGGTCCGATAGTTTACGCTCGCCTTGGCCCATGGTGCGCGCTGAAGCAATGGCTGCATTTTCAACGACGCGCACGAGTTCCAGTGCCAGATCGCTCTCGATATTCAGGCCGAAACTTTTGGCGAGCGGTTTCGCAGTTCCTTGCGTCATGAAGCCTCCAGAGGATGAAGCACCGCGCATCATGCCGCGTCCCGGCTGGCGGCGTCAATAGGCGGGTCACACCTCCGGGTTTGCTACTCTCTTCGGTATGCCTACGGAACGCAGCGAACCAATCTATCTCTACAGCGAAGACCAAGTTGCCGCCCGCAGCGCCCGGGCGCGTGAGTCCATCGAAACGCGACGGCGGTTGAACACCATCGTGGACGCAGCCGATAACCTGTTGGTCAAACCCTTCTACAACCTTGATCACAACACGTATCTCGCAGGAGCAATCCCCGCGAAGTACAAAGAGCTGATGGGGCTGGTGGCTTCGGCCGGATTGCGCTGTGACGACTGCATCGGCTACCACATCATCCAGTCCTATCGGCTGGGCGCGAGCCGCGCGGAGCAGGAAGAGTCGTTGAATGTTGCGCTGGTGGTAGGCGGCAGCATCGTGATTCCGCACCTGCGCCGGGCGTACGCGATGCTCGAAGAGTTGTACGCTGCCTAAGGCCATGCCAGAGGGAAGGGAAGATCCGTCGCTCGTTGCGTCATTTTGCGATTGGTGGAAGGACCAGCGGCGGGCGCTCAGCGCTTGGGACACGCTGAGGCGATTGACCGGTGAGCTTTGGGAGTTTGTCCGTGACTCAACACCGGAGCGACGGCGGCAACGTTACGGGGATGTCGAATTCGACTGGGACCGTCGCGTGAACACGACGAGTGCAGCGGTGGGATGGCGTGATCGGCTGTTGGGAGTTTTTCATTCCGTCTACCAACCAACCGAGCCGGCGGCCTTCCGCGAAATGCTGGAGAGTTTGCAGATCGACTTCCGGGACTACACGTTCATCGATCTCGGTTCCGGGAAGGGCAGAACGCTGCTCATGGCGTCTGAGTACCCGTTCCGTCGGATCCTTGGTATCGAGCTTCTTCCGGAACTCAACCGGATCGCGGAGGACAACATTCGTGTGTACCGGAGTGACTCACAAAGGTGCTTTGCCGTTGGATCGCAATGTGCCGATGCCCGCGACTTCGTCTTTCCGCCGGACCCAATCGTCGTGTACTTATTCAATCCGCTCTTCGAATCCGCCTTAGAGCAGGTAATGTCGAATCTCGCGCGCGCTCTGAGAGAGACTCCGCGCGAAGCCTTTGTGCTCTACCACAATCCGCTTCTGGCGCACGTGATAGAACATGAACCGGGCTGGGTGAAGCTCGCAGGAAACCCGCAATACGCCGTCTACCGCTTTTCACCACGCCGAGCGTCGTGATGGGTAGCGTCGCCTATAGCGAGCGGTTGTGACGCAGTCCTAGGAGATCAGATGCATATCGAGACCATCGCTGTCCACGCAGGCGGAGAAGTCGATGCCGCAACCGGGGCTCTCGCCCCGCCGATCCATCTCTCCACGACGTTCGAACACGGTCCGGCGTGCGAATTGCCCCACGGATTTCTGTACATCCGGGAAGGGAATCCAACCCAGGCTCGGTTGGAGACTGCTCTGGCGCAACTGGAAGGCGGGGCCGCCGCACTGGCGTTTTCTTCGGGGATGGGAGCCGGCGTCGTTCTGCTGCAGTCGCTGGAGCCAGGGTCGCACGTTATCTTTCCGAACGACATCTACGTGGACTTTCGCACTGTGGCGCGCGATTTCTTTCCCAAGTGGCGCATCGAACACACGGTGGTCGACATGACGCAGGTGCCGGCCGTGCGCGACGCGGTTCGGCCCAACACAAAACTCATCTGGGTGGAGACTCCGTCGAACCCGCTGATGCAAGTGGTGGACATCGCGGCAGTTGCACAACTGGCGCGCCAGGCGAGCGCACGCACGGTCGTCGACAATACCTTCGCCACACCGGTGTTACAACGCCCTCTGGAACTGGGCGCGGATGTTTCGCTCTACTCAAGTACGAAGTATTTCGGCGGACACAGCGATGTGCAAGGAGGAGCGCTCGTCTTTCGCACCAAGGATTCCTACTTGGAAGCCGTTGAGCACACGCGCAAAATGCTCGGAGCAGTTGCCTCGCCGTTCAACTCATGGCTCATCCTGCGCGGATTGCGGTCGCTCGTTTGCCGCGTCGAGAAACACTCCGCGAACGCGATGGCCGTGGCTCGCGCCCTGGCCGACTCCCCTGCGCTGGCGGCGGTGCACTATCCAGGTCTGCAGTCACATTCGGGTCACGCTGTGGCTAAGATGCAGATGCGTTCCTTCGGCGGGATGCTCTCGATTCAGGTAAAGGGTGGTCGAGAGAGAGCCCTCGCCGTGGCGTCCCGCGTGAAATTGTTTGTCAATGCAACGAGCCTGGGCGGCGTCGAGAGTTTGCTGGAGCATCGGGCTTCGAGCGAAGGCCCGAGTTCGACCACGCCCCCAGATTTGCTGCGGCTTTCGGTCGGGCTGGAGCATCCGGACGACCTGATCGCGGACCTGATGCGGGCGATCGGATGAGATCCCGTCTGGCTGATCCTCGTTACAAGAGGTGACCCGACCGCGGTAGGCGAAGGTGGCCGCGGAAGTTCTTGCGCGGCGAGCTGGTTGCAGAGGTCCTTCGCTTCGTTCAGGATGACAGAATCAACTAAAGCTTGCCGAATGTCCCGACTTCAGAACGCGTCGATTCCCGTGATGTGCTGCCCGATAATCAGTGTATGCACGTCGTGTGTGCCTTCGTAGGTCTTTACCGATTCCAGGTTCATCATGTGGCGCATGATGGGGTAGTCATCGGCAACGCCGTTCGCGCCGAGAATATCGCGCGCCATGCGAGCGCATTCGAGCGCCATCCACACGTTGTTTTTCTTCGCCATCGAGATGTGGTAATGCTGCGCTTTGTTTTGATCCTTCAATCGGCCAACCTGGAGTGAGAGCAATTGCGCCTTGGTGATCTCCGTGATCATCCAGACAAGCTTTTCCTGGATGAGTTGGTGCGAGGCAATGGGCTGATCGCGAAACTGCTTGCGCAACTGGGAATACTGCAGGGCCGTGTCATAGCAGGCCATGGCTGCGCCAATCGCGCCCCACGAGATACCGTAGCGTGCCTGGTTCAGGCACATCAGCGGAGACTTCAGTCCGCTGCTGCCCGGCAGCAGGTTGGACTCGGGCACACGCACATCCTGCAATGAGAGTCCTGATGTCACGGAAGCGCGCAGCGACCACTTACCGTGGATGTCGTCCGCTTTGAAACCGGGCCGGTTCGTTTCCACGATGAAGCCGCGCACGTTGTCGCCTTCGTCCTCGACCTTCGCCCAGATGATGGCGATGTCGGCGATGGTGCCGGAGGTGATCCACATCTTCTCGCCATTCAACACGTACTCTTTGCCGACCTTGCGTGCGCGCGTGCGCATTCCTCCGGGGTTGGAACCGAAATCCGGCTCGGTGAGCCCGAAACAGCCGATCTTTTCGCCCTTCTGCAGTTGGGGAAGCCAGGTGTTTTTCTGTTCATCGCTGCCGAAGGCGTAGATGGGATACATAACCAGTGCGGACTGCACGCTGACGAACGAGCGCACGCCGGAGTCTCCGCGCTCCATTTCCTGCGTGACCAGGCCGTACTCGACGTTCGACATGCCGGCACAGCCGTAACCCTGGAGGCTTGCTCCGAAGAAGCCGAGGTCCGCCATGGGCTTGACCAGTTCCCGTGGGAAGCGGCCGGCGCGATTGCATTCCTCGATGATGGGAATCAGATTGTCTTCGATGAACTTACGCGCCGTGTCGCGCACCAGGCGTTCGTCGTCGGTGAGCAGGGAATCGATCTCGATGAAGTCCACACCCTTGAACTTGATAGCCGGCATTGATGGTCTCTTTCTGTTCCCGGGTACCGCCGACCCACTTGCGGCGGCACGCGGAAGGCAAACGTTTGAGGCTAGCAGAGCGCCCCTGCAGGGTCAACGCTGCTGAGCGCTATCGGAGGGAAGCGAGGCAGCCAGCGGCGCGTGCGACGGCAATATTCGACGTAGGGGTCGCCAAACTGACGCCGGAGAGTCGGTTCCTCATAGACGAGAACAAACAGGTGAAAAGCCAGCCAAAGGAACAGGGCGTAACGCGCAACCGGCCACGAGTCGTACAACAGGGATTCTCCCACTACCACCAGAAGCACGGAAATGTACATGGGATTGCGCACGTAGCGATGCAGGCCGCTGGCGACGAGAGTCTTGGTGGGTGCGATGGGTGCGGGCGTTCCCAGGCCGACGATGGCGAAGCGAAATGCAGTGGCGCAATAGCCTGCCGCCCCGAGCAGAATGATGACGAGAGCGATCGCCGTCTGCGGCGACAAGAGCTCAAGCGGCACGGGCGCGGCGATCCTATACGGAACGCAGACGGTGACCGTCCCGACAACAAACACTGTGAACAGTACGGTCTTGAGGATCGCTCCCAGCACGGTTCCGTTGTCCCCTCGAATTTTCCCATGTAGAATCAAGCAGGTGAGTCAAGAAATCGCCTCCCGTCGAAGGGACGGCGCTGCCCCGCAGATTCCGGGGGCTTGGAAGAACTCCCAAATTTCAGGATGACGCCCGGGGCCAAGGCCTGCGGGAAAGCTCTGTAGGAGAAAAGCAATGGCAAAGATCGCCAAGACGGCCGACCGCAAGAAGGTCATGGACACGTCCAAGTCCATCAATTGCCCCAAGTGCGGCAAAGAGACGCGTATTGTGAAGCGCGTGAAGGACCGAGAACGCAATGTTCCCGGCGGAGTCTATATTTCCTGCTCGGCGTGCGAGTTTTTCGAGAAGCTGTAGGAAAGCAGGCGTAAGGCTTTAGCTCTTAGCCTTTAGCTTCCGCACTCGGCGAGTGAGGAGAGAGGGCTGGATCAGTGGCCTTGGATGACGGCTTCTCGCGTCATTTCTTCCACGATATCTTGAGCGGCTTTGGCTGGATCTGGGGCGTTCGCAATGGGGCGTCCCACAACGATATGGGTTACTCCCGCCGCGATTGCCTCTGACGGCGTTACAACTCTCGCCTGATCTCCCTTGGCGGCTCCAGCTGGTCGCACTCCCGGGGTAACGATCAGAAAATCGTTTCCCAGCTTCTGGCGGAGTGCGGGGGCTTCCCGTGCCGAACTCACGACCCCAGCGCATCCTTGCTTAAGAGCCAGCGCTCCCAGACGGCATACCTGATCGCGGAGCGGAACCGAAACACCGACCTGCTCCAGATCGTGCTGGTCCATGCTGGTGAGCACCGTAACAGCGAGAACAGCCAGTTCCCGGCGCACGGAAGCCGCTTCGGCTGCAGCCTTCAGCATCTTCTCGCCGCCCGAGGCGTGCACGGTCAGCATCGAGATGCCCAGCTTTGCGGCTTCGCCAACGGCCGCGGCCACGGTAGTCGGAATGTCGTGGTACTTGAGGTCGAGAAAGACCCGCCGCCCGGCGCAGATCAGATCCCGGACAATCTGCGGGCCCTCCGCGGTGAAGAGCTGCTTGCCGACCTTGTAGAGCCGAGCCGATTCCCCCACGGCCTGCACGATTCTGCGGGCTTCGGAAGCGGAAGACACGTCGAGCGCCACGATCAAACGATCTTGCGCCTGGATCATGTCTTGAGTTTAACGGCTCGGCCAGCGCTCGCGCTACTCGCGCAGCAGGGCGACGGTGGTCATCGGTTCCACGATGTCGAGGCGGACCCTCTGGATGCCCGTTGAGCGCATATCCAAGGCGCTGGCGGCGCGGTAGGACAGGTCGATGATGCGGCCATCCACAACCGGGCCGCGGTCATTGACCCGAACCACGACGGTCCGGCCATTCCGCAGGTTAGTGACCCGCACCCAGGTGCCGAGAGGGAGGGAAGGGTGGGCGGCGGTCAGGTTGTACATATCGTAGGGTTCGCCACTGGCGGTGGCGCGCCCCTGGAAATAGCTCCCATACCAGGAAGCTGTCCCAATTTGATACGCCTTGGGCTGCCTGGCGGCCTTCGTCAAAACGGAGGCCCTAATCGCTTCCTGTACTGCGGTATTGCTGGCTTGCGATTGGAGCGGATTGTCTGCGGCCCCCAGGCAAGCTATCGAAAGTACAATAGCAAGCCCGTAAGCGGTACGTCTTCGCATACTCACCTCTGGAATCTGGAGTCAGCTAGCTGCTTGCAAAATATTCAGAAATGGTAACTGGGCGGATGGGGTAAGTCAACCCCACTAAGTACTGCATCAGACTGTTACTTTTCATACAACGAGAATATTTTACATTATGATAAACATTAATAAAATATATTTAAGCTATTGTATTATATATATGTTAAGTACTAATATCACATGCTACTTGGAGTCGTAGAGTTTACTGTATCATTATGATTTTATTGCTCTTACATTCATTATTGGCCTAATCGTAATGAAATCAGCCGCTTGCCCACGAAAGGAGCACAGAGGTAAGTATCAAAACCGTCACAGCGCAGACCAAACTCGTAGTCGAATCTGGTTAGGGTTAGAGCCCGGGATTTCCACTAAGGAAAGCAGTCGTTCGAGCCGGGTCAGCCAAGACGAACTACGCTGGCTAGGGGATCAGCCATCGCCTGGACGCGGCAGCCGGGCGCCGAGAGGCGCTGTCAAACCCCTGAGCACGGACCCCGGGTTCAGTCTAGGGATCGCAAGAACGGTCCTAGGCATCCTGCGGGGCTGGGCGCCGTGGGGCGATACCAGACGAGCGTGGACGATGTGATCACGAATCACTCCTAGACCTCCAAATCCGAGTTGAAAGTTGTAGAATTCAAAGCAGAGGGATTTCTCGCCCGGTGCGGGCACGCGCCGAGTCTTGACGATTCCAGGAAGAGTTCTTAAAGCCATGGCACAGAACAATGGAAGTTCGGGTCTTCGTCTCAAGGTAGGGTTGGCGGAAATGCTGAAGGGTGGCGTCATCATGGACGTCACCGACGCACGACAGGCGGAGATTGCCGAGAAATCCGGCGCTGTCGCCGTGATGGCGCTGGAACGTGTGCCCGCCCAGATTCGCGCCGAAGGGGGCGTTGCCCGTATGGCTTCGCCAGTCAAGATCCGGGAAATCATGGCAACCGTCTCCATCCCTGTGATGGCGAAGTGCCGCATCGGGCATTTCGCGGAAGCGATGGTTCTGCAGGAACTCGGCGTTGACTACATTGACGAGTCCGAAGTCTTGACGCCGGCGGACGAAGAGAACCACGTGGACAAGCACGCCTTTAAGGTGCCGTTCGTCTGCGGCGCCCGCAATCTTGGGGAGGCATTGCGACGCATCGGTGAGGGCGCGGCCATGATCCGCACCAAGGGCGAAGCGGGCACCGGTGACGTGGTCCATGCCGTCAAGCACATGCGGCAGATCATGAAGGACATTCGCGGGCTGACCTCCATGCGCGAGGATGAGTGGTACACGCGGGCCAAAGAACTGCAGGCGCCCTACGAACTGGTGCGCCAGGTGGCCAAGGAAGGGAAGTTGCCGGTTCCAAATTTCTCGGCCGGAGGCATCGCCACACCTGCGGATGCGGCGCTGGTTATGCATCTCGGCGCTGAGGCTGTCTTTGTTGGTTCGGGAATCTTCATGAAGAACTCGACCGAGTTCGCATCACCCGAGGAAGCGGAGCGTCGCGCTCGCGCCATTGTGAGGGCAACGACGCACTACAACGACCCCAAGGTATTGCTCGAAGTCAGCGCCGACGTGCCGAGCGCGATGAAGGGTTTGGCAGTGAGCGCCCTGGACGAAGCTCAGATGCTGCAGACGCGCGGCTGGTAGGATGTAAGCAACAGAAATCCCGCAAAGGTATCAACCGGACACGCCGCTTGCTGCGTGTCCTTTTTATTACCGTGCGGACCTTCTATGCTTCGAAGGTTTTGAGCACTGGCTCCAGTTGCTCCAGAAGCGAGATCTTGGGTACCGCCAGCCCGGCGTAGGTTCCCAGGCGATCCACCAGCACCGCCTTCATGCCGACCGCGGTGGCGCCGACGTAGTCGATGGAGTAGACATCCCCGACGTAGACGCTCGTTTCCGCCGGAACACCCACGGAAGTCAGCGCGTGGTGGAAGATCTCGGGGGCGGGCTTCTCGCGCCCAAACACAGCGGAGTCGGTAATCGAGACAAAGTAGCTCGCCAGCCCGACGTTTTCGAGAAGCTTCGCGATGTTGCCATCTGCGTTGCTGATCACGGCCATCTGGAAGCGCCCGGCAAGGGCCGTCAGCGTTTCGCGCACCGACGGTAGCAGGCTTGTGTAATTCAAGGCATTACGGCCTCGCCGGATGAGCTCTTGTTTAAGGGCGAGGGCGTCAATTGCAAACTGGGCGAGCAGGTCGCTGAAATAGACGTCGGCGTAGTTGGCGTCGATGGAGCCGTGATGGTGGAGCCGCAGCTCGTCCATCTTCAGGCGGGCGCGAATTTCGGTGCCCTCGAGCTGCTGCTGCGTGGGCAGGATGCCGCGGCTGTGCAGGGGTTCGAGCGTTACGTCGAGATTCGGGGCGAGCAGCGTCTGCCCCACATCAAAGAAGATGGTGTCGATCTTGGGCATCTACTTTAGGCTAGCACGCCGCATCCGCAAACCATCCTCTACAATCAAATGACCGTGGCCAGGATTGGAGTCTTAGCACTGCAGGGTGACTTTGACACCCACCGCAAGCGCTTCGAGGAATTGGGCGCCGAGGTTGTACTCGTCCGCCATATGGAAGAACTGGACGGGCTCGACGGCCTCGTCATTCCCGGGGGGGAGTCGAGCACGTTTCTCAAACTCCTTGGAGCGGAGGGTCTAGCGCGCCTGCGCGAATTCGTGCTGGCCAAGCCGACGTTCGGGACCTGCGCCGGTTGCATATTGCTGGCAATGGAAGTCGAGAATCCGCCACAGGCCGGTCTCGGCGTGCTCGACATCCGCGTAAGGCGCAACGCCTACGGACGCCAGCTCGACAGTTTCATACGCGAAGGAGAAATGCAGGGGAGTGCGCTCGAGATGGTTTTCATTCGCGCGCCGAAGATAGTGGCCGTGGGCAGCGGAGTCGAGGTTCTCGCCCGCGAAGGAAACGATCCCGTGCTCGTGCGAAAAGGGAAGACAATGGCCGCTACCTTTCACCCGGAGTTGAGCGCAGACCAGCGAGTCCATCGGGCCTTCCTGCAGATGGTGCGAAATTCCGGATCGTGAGTCCATTATTCGCTATGATGTCCGCGTTCCGAGGAGGTGCCCCGTGCATCGCTCTCTTCTGCCGCGTTGTATTGCGCTCTTCCTTTTTGCGCTTGTCCTGACAGGATCTGGGCTCGCTGCAGAGCGCGTGCTTGACTTGACCGCTTCCGACGGGGTCAAGCTCAAGGTGACTTTCTTTCCCGCTGCGAAGCCCGGTCCGGGTGTGCTGCTTTTGCATCAGTGCAATCGCCAGCGCAAGGTTTGGGACAGTCTCGCCCGCGAGTTGGCAACAGCTGGTATCAACGTTGTCACCATGGACCTGCGAGGGTTTGGCGAGAGCGGGGACGAGCGACAGGACAAGCTGGCTCCTGCGACGGCGCAGGCTCAAGCCGCGAAATGGCCCGGTGACATCGACAAGGCTTTTGATTTCCTTATTTCTCAGGCGGGAGTGGCGCGCGACACGATTGGGGTCGGGGGCGCGAGTTGCGGAGTCAACAATTCCGTTCAGACGGCGCGGCGCCATCCCGAAGTGAAGTCTCTCGTGCTGCTCTCCGGAAATACCGACCTGAACGGGCGAAATTTCCTGCGAAGCGCCAGCAAGACGCCGGTCTTCTTCGCCTACGCAGATGACGACGAGTTCCCGCCCTCGGTCTTCGCGATTCAGTGGCTCTATAGCCTCGCCGCCGATCCGGAAAAGGAGCTCGTGCACTACGCCACCGGTGGGCACGGAGCCGACATCTTTCCCGTACATCCCGAGCTTCCGAGCATCATTGTCGACTGGTTTGTTACGACGCTGATCAAGACACCCGGCCACGCACCGGTTCCGAAAGAGACCCCGGTCCTGCCGAAGGAGGTCGCTATCGTCGACCGAATCGACCAGCCGGGCGGCGCGAACGAAGTGGCGAAGATGCTGGAAACGGCGCGAGCTGCGGATCCGAAGGCGAGTTTATTTCCCGAGGCCAGCGTCAACTTCATGGGCTACGAGCACATGCAGGCTGGTGACATGAAAGCGGCAATCGAGATTTTGAAGCTCAACGCCGTGGCTTCCCCGAATTCACCGAATGTCTACGACAGTCTGGGTGACGTATACCTAGCGGATGGTCAGAAGGATCTGGCGCGGCAGAATTCGAAGAAGGCGCTGGAACTGCTGCCTTCGGACACAACCGATCCCGAAGCTCGCAAGAAGGGAATTCGCGACAGCGCGGAAGGGAAGCTGAAACAGCTCGGGGAAGGCCCGCAGTAGGGAGCTGCAGCGCGGCAGCATTTTCTTCTTGACATGGTTCAATATGTAACCCTATAGTTACACATTATGCGTAACCGTATGGTTTCGTATTCATCGGAGGCGGCTTTTCACGCTCTCGCCGATCCCACTCGGCGGGCCGTGCTCGACCTCCTCCGGCAAGGCAGCCAGCCCGCCGGTGAAATCGCGCGCGCGTTTCCCGTCTCCCGTCCAGCCATTTCCAAGCATCTGCGTCAGCTCCGTAAGGCACACCTGGTAGTGGAGCACCGCCGCGGGCGCCACCGCTATTACCACCTCAACCCAGAACCGCTTAAGGCAGTCGACTCGTGGCTCGAGCAATACCGGTCGTTCTGGCAGGCCAGCTTGAGCAACTTGAAAGCATTCCTTGAACAAGAGCAGTCCGAGGTTCCGGCGGCAGCATCATCCAAACTCTCAGCGGCCGAGCCGCACGCTTTCAGGAGGAAACGATGAAGTTGAAAACCTTCGCAATAGCAGTAATTCTTCTGTTCGCGACCACCGCCGTGATGGCACAGACAGACGCGCAGAAATCTTTCGACAAGCTCAAAACCCTGGTCGGCACATGGGAGGGAACGGCGCAAGGAAAAACCGTTCGCGTAACCTTCCGTCTGACCGGCAACGACTCCGCGCTGATGAGCGAAATTGGCGCCCCCGAAAACATGGTGACCATGTTCCACCTCGACGGCGACCGCTTGCTGATGACGCACTACTGCGGTGCCGGGAACCAGCCGCGCATGAAGGCGATGGCTTCGCCCGACGGCAAGGCCATCCCGTTCGAATTCCTCGACGTCACCGGCCTGTCAAAGTCGCAGCCCGGACACATGAGCGGACTCGTGATAACCCTGACAGACGCGGATCACCACTCCGAGGCGTGGACGTTCCAGAACGCGGACGACAAGGCCGAGATGCACGAAGTTTTCGACCTCCATCGCGTCAAATAGCGAGCGCCAACTTAAAGGAGCCCATCCATGCCCACGACCTCAGATCAGGACGTCGTTGTTACAGAACTGGAAGTCAATGCTCCGATGGAGCGCGTTTTCCAGGCTCTCACTGACCAAGCGCAGCTGATGCGCTGGTGGGGCCAAGAGGGCGAGTGCAAAGCGACTGTCTGGGAGATGGATGCGCGTGTGGGCGGCAAGTGGCGCTTTGAGGCCAGCGACCCGAGCGGCAAGATGATGGTCAATGGAGTAGCTAGCTTCAAGGCTGAAGGCGAGATCGTCGAATTCGATTCGCCACGCAGCCTCGCTTACACCTGGATCGCGAACTGGCATGACCGGCCGGCGCAGTCGACCCTTGTTCGCTGGGAACTGACGCCTTCCGAAGGTGGAACTATGGTCAGGGTCACACACAGCGGTCTCGCCGATCTCGCGGTCGCCCGCGAGGATTACAGCGGCGGCTGGCCGGGGGTCCTTAACTACCTCAAGAACTTCAGCGAGAGATAGAACAGGAGTTTTTTCCCTATGGCAACCGCAACCATTACTCCCGACCAGGACGCGATCCGGGCGGAAATCTTCGTCGAAGCCTCACCTGAGCGCGTGTTCGAAGCGATCACCGATCCCAGCCAAGTGCCGCTGTGGTGGGGACAAACTGGCTTGTATCGGACCACGGAGTGGCACTCCGATCTTCGTCCCGGCGGGAAGTGGGCGAGCGTCGGTGTAGCCGTTGACGGCTCGGCGTTTCGCGTGGAAGGCGAGTACCTCGAGGTCGATCGGCCGCGCCTTCTCGTGCATACCTGGAATTCCAGTTGGGCCAAGGAACTGAAGACGACGGTCCGCTGGGAGCTTGAGCCGCAAAGCGTCCACCGTCTCCGGAAGAATGCTCCCACCAAGGTCGGGACGGGCACACTGGTCAAGCTGCGCCACTACGAATTTGCTGGCGATGCCAGGTCCGCTACGGGTCATGCCGACGGCTGGAAGCGGGTCTTCACCTGGATGAAAGGGTACGTGGAGTCGGGCGAGACCGTGGATACCCGCCAGCAGGCCGCAGCCGAAAAATAGAACAGGGGCAGCGCGATCAGGCCAATTTGCGAGCGGCCGTCCCGGAGTCCAGACGCGTTATACTGGAGCCGGGATGGCCGCGAGCTCGCACAAGACGTTTTATCTTGAGACCTTCGGCTGCCAGATGAACGTACATGACTCCGAAAAAGTCATTGGCACGCTCGTGCAGCAGGGCTACCGGCAGGTAGAAACGGTCGATGCCGCCGACCTCGTTCTCTACAACACTTGCTCCATCCGCGACAAAGCAGAGCAGAAGGTCTTCCACCGTCTGGCCGACTTCAAGAAGCTACGTGAGCTGGGTAAGCAGTTTGGCGTCCTGGGCTGTGTGGCGCAACAGGAAGGCGAGAGAATTTTCGAACGCGCGCCGCACGTTGACCTGGTGTGCGGATCGGCTTCGTACCGCAATTTGCCCGAGATGCTGGTGCAGATCGAGGCAGGGAAGCGCTCAACCGGTCTTGACGACCGCGAAACCGAAGAGTGCTTCGAGACCGAGTTCACGGCGCGCACCAATCCACACCGCGGCTACATCACCATCATTGAGGGCTGCGACAAGTTCTGCGCGTTCTGCGTCGTTCCCTACACGCGTGGCAAGGAGCGCAGCCGGACTTCCGAATCCGTGCTCGCTGAGGCCCGCCAAATGGCGGATCTCGGCTACACCGATATCCAGTTGCTTGGCCAAAACGTGAACTCCTACAAAGATCCGGACGGCAAGAAGTCCTTTGCGGAGTTGCTGGTGGGAGTGGGAGAGGTTGCTGGGATTCAGCGCGTTCGGTTTACGACCTCCCATCCGCGCGACTTCGGGCGAGACATCGTGGAGGCAATCGACGCAACGCCGACGCTCTGCGATCACGTTCATCTTCCGGTTCAAAGTGGGTCGACGCGAGTACTCGACGCGATGCAACGGCTCTATACCCGCGAACAATACCTCGAGCGCATCAACTGGATGAAGGCGGCCAAGCGCGACATCAGCATCACTACCGACATCATCGTCGGTTTCCCGGGAGAGACAGAGACTGACTTTGAGGAGACCCTGACTTTACTGGATGAGGTCGACTACGACAGCGCTTTCTCGTTTAAATACTCGCCGCGGCCCAACACGCCCGCGCTGCGCTACGACGACGCGATTCCAGAGACCGAGAAATCCCGCCGGCTTGCGGTGTTCAACGAGAAGCAAAAGCAGATCCAGATCAGGCGAAACAAGCGGCATCTCGGCGAAATCGTTGAAGTAATGGTTGAAGGGAAGAACGAGCAACGCGGCCAGTGGATTGGGCGCACTTCGCAGAACAAGACCATGAACTTCCCGGGGGCTGATGCTCACAAACCAGCGATCGGCGGCTATGTTCGGGTGCTGGTGACGACAACCTTTCCTAACAGCCTGGTGGGCGAAATGGTATAAACGGGCAAGAGGAACGACCGGCGATGGAAGTGGAAATGAAAATTCGCGGCCTCATGATGGATCCCGTCACCAACATGCCTATTGTTGTGCTCAAGGACGTGGGCAGCGAGACGGTGCTGCCCATCTGGGTGGGTGTGTACGAGGCGAATGCCATCGCGCTCGAGATCGAGAAAGTGGCAACACCGCGGCCCATGACGCACGACCTGATCCGGAACCTGCTGCACGGGCTCGACACGCACGTTCACAAGATCGTGGTGACCGAACTGCGGGATGACACGTTCTACGCCGTGATTTGGCTGGAGCGCGGCGGGCAGATCATGAGCGTGGATTCCCGTCCCTCGGACGCGCTCGCGCTCGCTTTGCGCATGGATTGCCCAATCTTTGTCGAGGATGAGGTTCTCAAGAACTCGAAGCTTGCGAATTCCGTGTCGGAGCGCCTCAACGCCGACGAACTGCGCAAGTTCCTCGAAGGCCTGAGCGACGACGACCTCGGCAAATACAAGATGTAGTCGGTCCCGCACACGCCTCTATGGCTGAACCCGCCCAGCAGCTGCAGAATCTCTACGTTGCCGGATTCGAGTTGCAGACGTTTGAACGTTATCCCAAGTGCGTCGGCGTAATTCGCGATGAATGCATCGCGTTGCTCGTGCCCGGAGGGGATGGATTTCAGATTCTGGGAACGCCTGGCTGGCGCGTGGGCGAGGTTATGGGAGTCCTGACCGAGAAGGACGGGAAGAGGGGATTCCAGGCCAAGAACGAATGGGTCGAGGCGACAGCCGAGCGACTGGAGAAGCTCAAGCAGTTTCAGGCGGATCTGGGGAGAGTGCTGGGGGGACGGCCTAGTTCGTACTGTACATAATACCTGTTATCGGACATTACTAATATCAGAGGATGACCCGCGATGAGATTGGCCCCAAAGCTCCTTCTGCGCGTCCGCGTTGGTGAGGTTCTCGCGATAGTTGGCCTTCTCCTGGGAGGCTCTTACTCCGAAACTGGCGCTTCCTCGGCAAAGCAGTCCCTGGCTCGCCCGCCCATCGTTGGTGTTGCCCACATCGGGCTGCGCACAAGCGATCTGGCGGCGGCGCGAAACTTCTACGGTGGCATCCTCGGGCTCCAGGAGCCTTTCACCATGGACAAGCCGGCGGAGGAAGGCGGCGGGCTGCTGTTGACCTATTTCAAGGTCAACGATCACCAATACATTGAGGTCTTCCCTGAGCTCAAAAACCCTAAGATGGATCGGCTGTCGCACATCGCGTTTGAGACCACGGACGCGGCACAGCTCCAGGTCTACCTCGCCAGCAGAGGCGTTAAGGTTCCTGACAAGCTTGAGCCAATGCTGGACGGTAACCGAGGCTTCGAGGTGCAGGACCCTGATGGCCATGTCGTGGAGTTCGTGGAACTTCGTCCCGGTTCTTTGCACTCGAAGCACTTCGGCAAGTTTTTGCCGACGTCACGCATTTCCCAACGCATCATCCACGTCGGGGTTGTCGTGAACGACCGGGCTGCGGCCGACCATTTCTATAAAGACATTCTGGGCTTCACCGAGATCTGGCACGGAGGCATGACCGACAGCGAGACGGATTGGGTGGACATGCGCGTACCCGACGGCACGGATTGGCTGGAATACATGCTGAATGTTCACAACCCGGATGTACGCGAGCTCGGGGTGATGCACCACCTGGCCCTTGGCGTGCCGGATGTGAAGAGCGGATACGAGCTGGCTATCAAACACGGATACCATTCGGCAGAGAAACCGCAGATTGGCCGTGACGGCAAGTGGCAGTTCAACCTCTACGATCCTGATTTCACTCGCGTCGAACTGATGGAACCGAAGGCCGTGCAGACACCGTGCTGCTCCCCGATGCGTCAGTAGAGAACGCAGGCCCATCTACGCATACGAGTATTCAGGGGTATGCCCTCAGTTGAAGAATGTAAAGCGGGCTGTCAGCTTCGCCAACTTCAGTACGCGGTAGATTTCCACGGTGACGGCGCGCAAGGCCACCTTGACCGACTTTTCCTCAGCCGCACCGGCTAGCTTGTCCAGCGCCGCGAGCGCTTCCGGGCTGATGCGAGAGACGCCGGAAAAGTCGAGCACCACTTCCCTATCGGTGCCGGCGAGCCGCTGGCGGGCTTCATCGAGCGCCTCAGCCACGCGCGCGCCGTCAACTTTTCGCCACACAGCAACGGTGTCCATGCTCAGTTATTTCCTCACGCCGTTTGCTCTTGAGGCGCCTTGGCGTGCTTCACCGTGCCTCGTCCCTGGTAGGCGATCTGGAACAACTCGATCAACTCGCTGATCAGGGGCATGCGCGGGTTCGACCGCCAGGAAGGATCGTCGAAAGCAACTTTGGCAAGATCTGGAATTGCGCGCTCAAATTCATCCTTCGCGATCCCAAGGTCAGCGATCGAACGCGGAACTTCGAGACGATCGAGCAACTGTTCGACGGCAGTCACGAGGTTCTTTACTTTTTCCTCTATGGTATGACCACCTAAGCCGAGCAGGTCGGCGATCGTGGCGTACCTCGCATGCGCGACGTACGCACGCTGGAAAGGCGATGGCATGAACTTCGTGGGCACCGCGGCATTGTAGGCAATGACATGCGGCAGCATGAGAGCGTTGGCCCGTCCGTGCGGGACGCCAAAACGCGCGCCCAGCGCATGTGCCAGGGCGTGGTTCACACCCACCGAAGCATTCGAAAATGCAATGGCGGCGATGCACGCGGCATTGTGCATCATGCTGCGGGCTTCTTCGTCCTGCGGATGCTCAAAGGCGACAGGCAGGTACTTGAACACCAGGCGAATCGCCTGCATGGCATTCGAGTCCGTATAGGGGGACGAATAGCTGGAAACCCCAGCCTCCAACGCGTGCGTCAAGCAGTCGATCCCGGTGTCAGCGGTAAGGCCCTTCGGCATGGACATGACGAACTGCGGATCAACGATCGCAACATCGGGACTGAGCGAGTAGTCGGCCAGCGTAACCTTGCGGCCACGCTCCTTGTCAGTCAGAACGGCAAAGGGAGTGACTTCGCTTCCCGTCCCGCTGGTGGTTGGGACGGCGATCAACCGCGCGTGATTGAGCTTCGCGGTCGGATATTGCACGACCCGCTTGCGCAGGTCGAGGAATGTAGCAGCTAGCTCTTCCAGATCGGCCTCAGGCGACTCGTACTTAAGTTTCATGATCTTCGCCGCGTCCATCACCGACCCGCCGCCCAGGGCAATGATCTGGTCGGCCTTGTAGAAATTAAGATCTACCACGCCTTGAAGTACTACTTTAACCTCGGGCTCGGCGTCTGGAATGACAGAGACGTGCACGGGAGTCTGCGGCGGAAGGTGGCGGCGAACAGTATCCACGTGGCCCATGCGCTCCAGGGCTGCGTTGGTCAGGATGATGGTGGAGCGCGACGGGAACTGCCGCAGATTCTCCACGGCATTCAGGTTGAAGTAAATCTGATTAGGGATTCGGAACCACATATGCTGTTGTGTCCTGCGGGCCACGCGTTTGATGTTGAGGTAGTGGTAGACGTTGAGGTTGTCGGTCGTGCTATTGCCGCCACCCGTGCCGCATCCGAAAGAGAAGGTTGGCACCAGATCGTTGTACACGCCACCGAGGGCCCCAATCGACCCCGGTGAATTCACGATGATGCGGCCGGCGTTGATGACTTCCCCGAACTTGCGGATGATCTCGTCGTTGCGGGAGAAGATCACGGCTGTGTGGCCGAGGCCGCCTGCATGGTTCACATCCACGCAGACCTTCAGCGCCTCATCCATCGACTTGGCGCGGTAGACGGCCAGCACAGGGAACAGTTTCTCAACCGATAAGGGATGCTCGCGTCCGACGCCTTGGATGGGCGCGATGAGCAGCTTCGTTTTTGGTTTCACCGAGAGTCCGACGAAGCGTGCAATGCGCGTAGCCTTTTGACCGACGGCCATGGGCTGCATGTGTCCGGTTTGGGGATCGATCACGGTGCGTCCCAGTAGTTCGGTTTCCTGCTGGTTGCAGATGTGCGCGCCCAGGTCGGCAAACTTCTTGAGCACTAGATCGTAGATCTCGTCGTCGATCACCACCGTCTGTTCGGAAGCGCAGATCGTTCCGTTATCGAAGGTTTTGGAGATAATGATGTCAACGACGGCCATGCCGACGTCGGCAGTTTTTTCCAGATACACGGGCGTGTTGCCCGGCCCTACTCCTAGTGCCGGCTTGCCGGAACTGTAAGCAGCTTTCACGGCACCCGGTCCGCCGGTGGCGTCAATCAGGCCGACGTCTTTGTGATGCATCAGGTAGGCGTTGTCCTGCAGGTTATGCGACTCGAGACAACTGAAAACTCCGGCTGGAGCGCCGTGTTCCACGGCCGCGTCATACATGATCTTGACTGCCTCGGAGCAGCACCGCCACGCGCTCGGATGCGGGCTGAAGATCACGGCGTTCCGCGTCTTAATCGCCATGATGCATTTGAAGAGCACCGTTGAGGTCGGATTTGTGATGGGTGTGAGCGAAAAGATGACTCCGATTGGCTCTGCCACCTCGACGAGACCACGCTCCGGGTATTCACGGATGGCGCCGACGGTACGTTTGTCTCTCACGTAGTTGTAGGCAAACTCTGTGGCCGTCATGTTCTTGATGACCTTGTCTTCCATCACGCCGAGCCCAGTCTCCTCGACCGCGAGACGAGCGAGTGGCTGGGCCTGCTCCAGTCCGGCCAAAGTCATCGCCTTGACGATGCAGTCGACTTCTTCCTGCGTGTACTGGGTGAACACCGCCGCGGCGGTCCTGGCCTGGCGGACGAGCCCTTCCAGATAGGCAATTCGTTCCGGACAGAGGGTTGGGGCGTCTTCCTTCATCGGGGCGATTGTGGACACCTGAGGACAGTATCCGAAGCTATGAACATTCTGACTGTGAGCACCGTCACGGGTGTGTGGTAATGGATCAGACTCTTGGTTCCGTCGCCACCGTTGTCTTTCCTCTCAGTACATTACCCCTTGAACTTCTGCGACCTGTGCAGTTCATCGCGACTGGAACACAATGCGCACAATCGCACTCGACCAATTAGTTCTCGCAGTGAAGAGCCGATTGGTCCGAGTTGCGAATCCCCCAACGGCGCTGGCAATTCAAGCGTCCGTCGGTTTGCAGGTGGCCCGAAAGTGCGCAACGCAATCAGCGTTCTCGTCGTCGCTCTCTCAGTTATCGGTATTCTTAACGCGGAAGACTCAGGTTCCTCAACCCGCTTTCATCGACAATTCCTTCAGGTATCACCTGGCCGTGTGGATTATGGCACGGTGCAAGTAGGCAGCAGCCTGAGCAAAACAGTGGCGGTGAAGAACGTAACCGGGCACGCCATGACAGTGAGCGCCAGCGCGAGTTCGGCAGCGTTTCACATCAATGGAGTCACCCTGCCGCTGTCTCTAGCGCCGGGCGGCAGCGCGAACGTCAATGTCACCTATTCGCCAGCGACGGCGGTCACAACCGCCGCATCCCTCACCTTTAGCGCGACGGGAAGCCTGCGCACGTCCGCGCGGGTCTCACTCGTTGGTACAGGCATCTCGGGAGCCACGGCCAGCCTGTCTGTAACTCCCGGCAGTGTTAATTTCGGCAGCGTGCAGGTCGGTGCGACTGCGACCGTTCCCGCAACGCTGACGAATTCGGGGAATTCACCGTCCACGATTTCTCGGGCATCCGTAACCGGGACCGGCTTCAGCCTGAATGGCCTCGCGTTGCCCATGACGCTCCAGGCAGGTCAGGCTGTAACTTTCAGCTTGCTGTTTGTCCCGCCGACGGCGACCAGCGACAGTGGCAATGTGGCGCTGGCTAACGACTCGCCGCAGCCGACGCTGAGCATCAACCTGACCGGAACGGGAGTAAGCGCGGGCGGACTCGCGGTGAGCCCAACGAGTGTGAACTTCGGCAGCGTGCAGGTGGGCAGTCAGGCGGCAAGCAACGTGACCATTAGCAATTCCGGCGGGCAAACGGTGAATGTCCTGCAAGGGAGCACGACCGGTACCGGATTCAAGACCACCGGGCTTACATTGCCCATGGCACTTGCGGCAGGCCAGAAGTTCACCTTCAGCGTTGACTTTGGACCGACGGCGAGCGGAAGCGCCAGCGGTAGCCTGTCCCTCACATCCGATGGATCGAACCCCACGCTGGCGATTCCTCTATCTGGAACCGGTACTGTGTCGGGTCAACTGGGCGCCACGGCGAGTCTGGACTTTGGCAGCGTCACCGTGGGCAGCAGCAAGAACCTGAGTGCCTCGCTCAGCGCAACGGGCGCGGATGTGGTGATCTCGGCCGTTAACGTCACCGGTTCGGAATTCGCGACCAGTGGATTCTCCCTGCCCGCAACGATCAAGGCGGGACAGTCTCAGCCTTTCACCGTCAGCTTCGCACCGCAGGCGAGCGGCTCCGCGACGGCAACCGTTTCTTTCACCAGTAACGCATCCAATTCGCCGACCGAGTCTCTGACTGGGGTCGGCGCCACGGCAATCGCCCACAGCGTGGACCTGAGTTGGACAGCGTCGGCCTCGAGCGTAGCGGGTTACAACGTATATCGAGGTGGTGTGTCCGGCGGTCCGTACACCAGGGTCAACTCTGGCGTCGATTCCGCCGTTATCTTCACCGACAGCAGCGTACAAGCGGGGCAAACGTACTTTTATACCGTCACCGCAGTGGACAGCGTGGGAACGGAGAGCGCCCGCTCCAATGAGGTGCAGGCGACCGTTCCGACACCCTGAGTTAGGGAACGTTGTGTGATCGTGCGGCCATAAGCTGTTTAATTTCTATACAGTACAGTAGGTAATCATGTCCTTCTGAGACCTTTGCACTAGGGTGGGACTCGCGCACAATCACCCTACGCGCACCAAAATCTGGGAGAAAAAGCAATCCGTCCGGATTCGGTGCCCGAATCCCCCACCGCTCACGTTACGGTGCGGCCCGAGGCGGTAACGAAGTGAAAGATCTAGGCAGCTGGAGAATTGCTCTGGTGACCGTAGCCGCGCTCTCATTAGCCGGCTGTCAGCTATCCAACACCAAGCAGTCAGTCATACCCGGCGCACTATCTCTGTCGCCTTCCACCCTCACCTTCACGAATGTGCCGATCGGCACGAGCCAGAAGCAGACGGTAACCGTTTCCAACACCGGTGGCAGCGATGTCACGGTTTCGCAGGTCACAGCCAGCGGCACTGGATTCAGCGTCACCGGACTCACACTTCCCTTCTCGGTGGCGGCTAGCGGCAGTTCCACATTCAGTGTGACTTACGCTCCGACTGCTGCTGGGAATTCCTCTGGGACGGTTACCATCACATCGACTGCTACGGGGACTGCTCCCAGCGTTTCTCTGTCGGGATCGGCCGTCGCCGCGGCGGCTCTCTCGGCGAGCCCAGCGAGCGTGAACTTCGGAAGCGTATTGCTCGGCAGCAACCAAACAGTCTCCGAAACGATCACCAACACCGGCGGCAGCAGCCTTACGGTCGCGCAGGGTACTGTAACGGGCACCGGCTTCAGCATGAGCGGTATGTCATTCCCGTTGACCCTGGCGGCAGGCAAGACTGCCACCTTCAGCGTAACTTTTGCGCCTCAGTCTTCGGCGTCGGCCACTGGTAATCTCGCGCTCACGGACAGTGCATCTGCGTCCCTCTTGAACATTGCGCTTGCCGGCACTGGCGTGACCGCCGGGGCACTCGGCGCGAATCCGTCCAGTTTGAGCTTCGGCAACGTGCAGGTTGGCTCGAATTCGACGAAGACCATCACTATCACCAATACTGGTGGTCAGCCGGTCAGCGTAACGAATGCTTCGGCTAGCGGTTCGGGATTTTCGATCAATGGAATTACACCTCCGCTCGCCCTTGCCGCTGGTCAGAAGTTCACGTTCAACGTCGTCTTCGCACCCACCGTGAGCGGGGCCGCGACCGGCAGCGTCTCCATTACCTCGGACGCGTCTAACCCGACCTTGGCGATTCCCCTGACGGGCAGCGGCACGGCAGCAGGACAGCTCGCGGCGACGGCCAGCGTCGACTTCGGCAGCGTCACCGTCGGCAGCAGCAAGAACCTGAGCGCAAGTCTGAGTACGACGGGCGCGAACGTCACGGTGACCGCCGTGAATTCAAGTAACGCCGAGTTCACTTACAGCGGGCTCACGCTACCCCTGACCATCAACGCCGGGCAGAACCAGGCTTTCACCGTTACCTTTGCCCCGCAGGCGAGTGGTGCCGCCAGCGGCAACCTCACCTTCGCCAGCAATGCCTCCAATTCGCCGAGCACAGCGCTCACCGGGACGGGCGCAGCAGCCACTGCCCACAGCGTCGACCTTTCCTGGGTCGCGAGCACGTCCACCGTAACGGGCTACAACGTGTACCGCGGCGGTGCATCAGGAGGGCCGTACAGCAAAGTCAACTCCAGCCTAGATTCCAGCACGATCTACACCGACAGTTCGGTGGTAGCCGGCCAGACCTACTTCTATGTAGTTGCAGCGGTTGATAGCAGCGGAACCGAGAGCGCATACTCGAACGAGGTGCAAGCAGTTATTCCGACCCCGTAAGCTGCAGAAACACCTGTGTACCGAGAAAGCAAGAAGGCGCCCCAAGAAGCGGGGCGCCTTTTGTATCTGCGCAGTGGCGAGTCTGTTGCTTCTCGTCGTTCGCTTGTCCAGTCAGATTGTTGCGAGGCGGCGCCGTTCGGTCACGTAGTCTCTAATCGCGTCCTGCCACGTTGGCATGGAGATCCCGCGACTCTCGAGGCTCGCACTCGACAGAACGGAGTACTTCGGGCGCTCCGCGGGACGAACGAATTGGTCGCTTGTCGTTGGTCGGATGGTGGCCTTTACTGCAGCCAGCCGCGTGATCTCCGCAGCCAATTCGAACCAGGTGCAATCACCGAGATTCGTGACGTGGACGATGCCTTTCGCATTGGTCCGGCACAACCGCACGATGGCCCGCGCCAAGTCGCGTGCATAGGTTGGACACCCCCGCTGATCGTTGACGACTTGAAGTTCCGGACGCGTCTCTGCGAGTTTCAAGATCGTGTCGGGGAAGCACTTCCCACTGATTCCAAACAACCACGACGTGCGTACAATGCAGCAGTTGGGCAAGACCTGCAGAACTCCGGCTTCTGCCTTTGCTTTGCTGCGCCCATACACGCTACGCGGGTTGGGCCGATCGTCGACCTCGTAAGGCACGGACTTGGTGCCGTCAAACACGTAGTCGGTGCTGATGAACATCAGCCTCGACCCGTTGCGGCTGGCCGCCTGGGCCACGTTGATTGCGCCAGCGCAATTCGTTGCAAAGGCAAGGCCGGAATGACTCTCGCAGCCATCGACGTCCGTGTAGGCGGCAGTGAGAACAATCCAGTCGGGCCGCGTCTGTGCAACAAGACGGTCCACGAGTTGAGCGTCGCGGATATCGACTTCCGGAAGGTCAACGCCGAGCACCTCATCGCCGGTCCATTCCCGCAAAAGGTATTTTCCGAGGAGCCCGGCCGCGCCAATGATGGTGACCCGCATGGCAAGTAATTGTCTCAGGGTTCAAGTAAATTTGGCGGCATCCTTGAAGGGCACCCCGAGGCGGTCCTTCGGCGAGATCATCGGCTTACCATCCAGCCCCCAGTCAATGTTCAGGTCCGGATCGTTCCATGCGATGGTCCGCTCGCCCTCCGGCGCGTAGAAATCGGTAGCTTTGTACAGGACGTGCGCGCTGTCCGAGACTACGCGAAACCCATGTGCACATCCTTTGGGAATCCACAACATTCGCTTGTTCTGGCCGGAAATCAAGAAGGTTTCCCACTTGCCGAAGGTCGGCGAACCGCGGCGCAGATCCACGATTACATCTAACACTTCGCCGACCACCACACGCACGAGCTTTCCTTGCGGCTGACGGATCTGGTAGTGCAGGCCACGCACCACGTTGTGGGTTGAGTAAGAGTGATTGTCCTGGACAAAACGGTCCGTGATCCCTAAGTCCGTCAGCACGCGCTCGTTGTAGCTCTCCAGGAAGAAGCCGCGGTCGTCGCCAAAAACACGCGGCTCCAGGATCAACGCGCCCGCTAAGGTAGTTCTGATGGCGTTCATAAGAAGATTCGAATCTTCGCGCGTTCGCTTTCAGCCTGAATAGTGCGTCTCAACCCACTGCCGGTAGGCTCCACTGGTCACTTCCCTTACCCAGTCTTCGTGCTCTAAGTACCAGCGAACGGTCTTGCGAATACCGGTTTCGAATGTCTCTCGAGGGCGCCAGCCGAGTTCCCTTTCGATCTTGCGCGCGTCAATTGCATAGCGTCGATCGTGTCCCGGTCGGTCTTTCACGAAGGTGATCAGCTGCCGGTGCGGCATTGCGGGGTCATTCGGGCACAGTTCATCTAGGATGGCACACACCGTCTCGACGATTTCGATGTTCGGCTGCTCGCTCCGCCCTCCTACGTTGTAGGTTTCCCCAACCGTCCCGCGCTCAAGCACGGTGCGAATCGCCTCGCAATGATCGCCGACATAAAGCCAATCGCGCACATTCTTGCCGTCTCCGTACACAGGCAATGGTCTTCCCGCGCGAGCATTCAAGATCATCAGTGGGATCAACTTTTCGGGAAACTGGTAGGGTCCGTAGTTATTGGAGCAGTTGGTGGTAAGGACGGGTAGCTGGTAAGTGTGGTGATAGGCACGGATCAAGTGGTCCGAAGCGGCCTTTGAGGCGGAGTACGGGCTGTTGGGTGCGTACGCGGTGGTCTCGCGGAAAGGAGGGTCTTGCAGACCCAGGGACCCATAAACTTCATCGGTGGACACGTGCAGAAAGCGAAAAGCCGCGCGGTCGCCCTCTACCATGTCACTCCAGTAGGCGCGCGTTTCTTCCAGCAGAGAAAAAGTTCCCAAGACATTGGTGCGGATGAACTCGTCCGGCCCACGAATGGAGCGATCGACATGGCTTTCCGCGGCGAAGTGCACGATCGCGCGGGGCTGTCGTTCGTTCAGCAGCCGCCGGACCAAGTCGCGGTCGTTGATGTCGCCGTGCACGAACTCATATCGTGAGTCCGAGGCAATGCTCTCCAGATTTCGCAAGTTTCCGGCGTAGGTCAGCTTGTCGAGGTTGATGACGGGCGTGCCTTCCCTTTCCATCCAGCGCAAAAGAAAGTTGGAGCCGATAAAGCCGGCCCCACCCGTCACCAAAGTCGCTCGTTCCATAGAGTCTAAGGGCCTATCTTCCGCTGCGAGTATAAACGACGACTGCGAAGGGAGCCGAGGATTAAGGAGTTTTCACTTGGCTCTCAATCGCGATCTCTTCCCACAGCCGGTGACAGCCAGAAGGTGCGACTCTAAAGACGAAAGCGCCCGCAGAGCAGGCGCAAGGTCGATCCCAAACGTCTTGGTAAGTGGCGTATCGAAATGTGGCCGGAAAGATCCGCTAGAGGTCGAGTTTGTGCCAGAGCAAGCGCTCGTAAATCTCAGCGTGCTCGAGTGCGACCTTCTCGGCCGAGAACTTGGAAGTAACCCGCTCACGCCCCGCCGCACCCATCATCCTGCTCCGCATCGGGTCGCGAAGCAACAGTAGTATTCGCTCCGCCGCCGCTTTGTGGTCGCCCGCGGCCACGAGAAATCCCGTGTCTCCCTCAACGATCGCCTCAGCGCTGCCTCCGACACGGGACGCCACACACGGGAGGGAACAGGCCATCCCTTCCAGAAGGGCGTTGGAGAACCCCTCCGCGCGTGACAGCAGGCAGAAAACCTGGCTGAGCTTCAGGATCGGAATCGCGCTCTCCAACAGCCCGGTGAACACTACGTTGTTCTCCAAGCCCAGTAACTTGATCGCCTGCCGTAGCTCCGTTCCGTAGTCGGGCTCATTCTCGCCTCCGACAATCAGGAATCGAGCGCTGGGGAACTCGCGGCACACGATGCCCGCAGCGGCGATCAGTGTCTCAAGGCCCTTGATGCGCCGGACATTGGCGACGCTGGTGATGATCGGGTCCGTCGCCGCGAAGCCAAGCCGCTGGCGCAATTGCGCGTCCGGCAGCAATGACGATAGGCGTTCCATATCGACACCGTTGTAGACGGTAACGACCTTATCTGGCGGCAAACCCTCTTCGGCAATGCACAAATCCCTGACCGCATTAGAAACCGTCAGAACCTTGTCGCAAAGGCGATTGACGACAAGATATCCAAGGCGGTGCGCATGCCGGTTGCGAAGAATGTTCATATCGCGACGGCTGGAGATCAACAGGGGCCCGCGGCCCATCTTCGACACCAGCCCACCCCAGAGGTTGGCGGACTCGAAGTACGTATGAACGATATCTACGTGCTCCCGTTGCAGGAGCTTTCGCAATTTCATCGCCAGGCGAAAAGAATTCAGGTCGTAGGTTCTTCTCAACGGAAACACGTGTACCGGGCACTGCAGTCGACGGCGCAACACCGGGTTGACCATGGGGTGGAGCGTAGCGATCGAACAACGAATGCGGTCCGGTGGCAACAGCCCTATCATCCGCACCAGGCTCGTCTCCCCACCGCCCAGACCAGCCAGATGATCAATCAAGAACAATACGTGCACCGGAGCTCTTGCGGCTACGCGTTCCCCCTTGCTCTCCCGATCGGGCACTACTGTCCTCCAGCTATCGAGAATAACTTGTTCCATGATGGAACCGCTCCAGTTAATTTCGTTTGACCTTCAGATCAACGCGACGAGCTTTGCTAGAATCTCGAATATCGTGACCACTGACGCGGGTAATCCAGGGACGTCGTTTGACGAGGATTTGTCCGTGAGCGTGATCATTCCCACCTACAATCGCGCTCCCATCCTGATGCGTGCAGTCGAATCTGCGATCGCAGCCTGCGCTCCCGGAGACGAGATTATCGTGGTTGACGATGGCTCGACCGACAACACTGAGGACGTGCTGGTTTCGGTCCGGAAGCAGATCCGCTACGTGAAGATTCCGAACTCCGGAGCTGGCAAGGCGCGCAATGCCGGCATTGAGCACGCTTCAAAACCGTTGATTGCCTTCCTCGATTCGGATGACGCCTGGCTGCCTTACAAGCTGAAGCTGCAGCGCGCCGTCATGGCGCTGCACCCCGAACTCGTGTTTTGCTGCTCCAACTTCTCCGTCCGCACTCCCGACGGCGAGCACGCGGCGTACCTGAAGAACTGGTGGACGAGCTCTACCACAGTAGAAAGTGCATTCGGTACCGGTGTCCCGTTTACTTCTCCAGTAGACCTTCCCAACGGCAGGTCGGTGTCGCTTCACATCAAGGACCTGTACCGGACCCTCATGATCGATGGAGTTGTTTGCTTGATTACCGTTCTCTATCGGCGCGCCAAAGCTCCCGCCGTCCGCTTCCCGCAGGATTTACCGACCTATGAAGACTGGGAGTTCACCGCGCAGCTAGCCAAGTGCGGGCTGGCTGGCTATATCGATTGTGACACCATCGTGAACTACGGCCACTCCGGCCCGCGATTAACCGATGCCAACGCGCTGACCTGCGCGCAGACTCGCTTGAAGGTAATGGCCCGACTTTGGGGAAGTGACCAGGAATTCCTGGGCGAGCACTCAGCAGCCTACGAAGATGTCAGAACGGAACAATGTCTGCGGGCCGCACGGTGGCTCGTCCGCCACGGGAGAACCCGCGAGGCGCGGCCCTACTTGGCGGATGCGCGCCACGCCCCACCCCTCCTGCGACTCGCGGCCGCCGTGCCCCTGCCGAAATCAGCCGTCGATCTCGTGCGCTCCGCCGTCAACCGTCTGCGCAGAAACTGACTGCCAATGGTGTGAGACTCGTCACATCGTCGCGGCCAGCATCCTCGCTATACTCGTCCTGGTACACGCACCATGCGCCGGCATCCGAAACTACTTCTGCTGGGCTGGATGGCCGGCCTGCTGCTCGCAGGACAGTTGGGCTGCGGCGGCGGCAGTTCATCTCAGCTCCCTCCTCCTCTCAGTCACCGCGTGGATCTGGTCTGGGTTGCCAGCACATCGCAGGTTGTCGGGTACTACATCTATCGCGGCGGACAGTCCCTGGGTCCATACACGCGCCTCAATGCGCAAGCCAACCTGACCACATCGTTTACTGACAACAATGTCGTAGCCGGAGCTACGTATTACTACACCGTGACGGCTGTGGATGGGTCGTCTATGGAAAGTACTTACTCCGACGAAGTCTCAGCGACTGTTCCAACGCCCTGACTGTAGCGAATCACAACAGCGCTGAGGATGGGCCCGCGGTAACTTTCGCCAACTGGGCCCCTTTCCTTGTCTCTATTGCCCTTCTGACATCTCCACAATTCGTTTGTTGCGGCTCACAATGTAGGTCACAGACGCAATCGCGACGGTCGTGTTTTACTCAAGTCGTGCTCGCGAAGTGATCTCGGAACGAAGAAGAGGCTGAAATCATGCGATTGAAGTGGCTCCCCCTCACCCTGCTCCTAGCAGTTTCCTTCGCATCGGCACAGCAGTCGGCTCCCGCACTTTTCTTTACGGATTTGACCAACGGCCCTAATACGGGTGGGGAAACCGTCAGCGGTTTCTCGGGCGTCTATGTGACGCTTTACGGAAATTTCTTCGGCACTACACAAGGTACGTCGACGGTTACTTGGAACAGCCAGAATTGCCTGCGCGTGGTTACGTGGGGCACCAGTTGGCTGTGGTACCAGAAGATCGTTGTCCAACTTGGTTTCTCCTGCACGGCTGGGTCGGGGAATTTCGTCGTGAACGTGGGCGGGATCGCTTCGAACGGCCTGCCTTTCACAGTCAATACCGGCAAAATCTACTTTGTGGCGACGAACGGCAGCGACTCCAACTCCGGGTCGTTCTCCTCACCGTGGAAGACCATTCCCAAGGCCGCGCAGACAGCGGGTGCATCGGCGGGGAACATCGTCTATGCGATGAATGGAGTCAGCCAAACTTCTGACGACGGCCAAACCTGGGACGCGGCGCTAACGCTTCGTGCGGAGTGGTGCAACGGAACCGCATCACAAATGAATGCGATTGTGGCCTACCCGGGAGCTACGGTGACCATTGGAAACCCAACCGGGCAGAGCCCGGGTAACGGAATACGGAGCACGGACTTCACCGCCTCTGGTGGAGCTTGTGGCGGTAACTGGACATTTGCCGGCATCAACCTCCGTGGTCCCGGACCCGGTGGGATCGGTGGCGGGTCGAATTGGCGGTTCATCGGCGGTGACATCTCGAACCCGCAGAGCACCGGTTCCGGAGGCGGGGGCGCCGCTTTTGAATTCTCGCTCGCCACCACCAACAAGGTATATGGCAACTACCTGCACGACCTGAACCTGGGAACCACGGATCGTTTGATGCAGGGCTTGTATCCTTCCACCGACTCCAACCACACCGACATTGGCTGGAATGAACTCTACAACGCCAAAGGCCGTGCCGGGATTCAGATCCACTCGTCACCGGTGAGTTCGGGCACGGGTTTCATCATGTACGACATTCTCATCCACGACAACAAGATTCACGGCACGAACGAAGAAGCTATCATCGTGGATACAGTGGATCCCTCCCAGGGCCCGGTCCTCGTTTACAACAACGTGATCTACGACTATGCACGCGACGGTCAGGGCAACGGTATCTACCAGGCGGAGAGTTCCGATTTCAGTACAGCCCATGGTTCTGGATCAGGGACAGTAGAGTTCTACAACAACACGATCTACTGCGCGGGAAAGGATGCTTGCTGGGGATCGTGGTGGGAGACGCACAACAGCCAGGCCACGGTTGACCGTGTGCGAAACAACATTCTCTATAGCAATGGCAGCCAGGCCTATTGGAATGCCGGCGTAACGAATTGGAGTCTCCAGGGCGGCAGCAGCCAGTGTCAGCCGACGGACACCTCGGCGCGATGCCCCAACTTTGCAGGCTCGAACAATGTGCTGTTCGGGAACGGTGCTCCAACATTCACGAGTATCCTGACCAGCAACCTCAACGCTGATCCGAAGTTCGTGACCCCGGGCAGCGACTTTCACTTGCAGAATAGCAGTCCGGCGATCGGCGCCGGTGTTGCGATCTCAGGCCTCACTAGCGATATTGATGGCAGGTTGCGACCGAACCCGCCGTCCGCGGGCGCATATGAGGCAGGCACAGGAACCACGGCGGTGGTCAATCCGCCGACCGGCTTGAAGGCAACGCCACACTAAGAGTCGGCAGCGGAACCCCTTCCCTTTCGCTCCGCTTCGGGATGCGGTGGCTTGCTCTGTCGCCCGGAGCGGAGGGCGGACACTACCGAAGCGGGCAGGTTGGTTCGAAGCCAAGTCTTGAGATTCCCGACAACACGCTCTTGGTGAAGGGAGAGGGCTCCCAGCGTTCTTGGCTTGGCGAACTTGATGGACAGGTATGCCTCCTCCTGCGCGCCAAATTTCTGCTTGTATGAATCAGATCCTCCGAGAAAGTCGTAGCACTTGACGCCAGTCTCAATGCAATACCGCAGCACGTGCGACCGCAGTGCGTAGCCAATCCTGTCCTTTATGTACTGGGTATCGAAGCCTTCCTGCAGCAGATAAACCGTGTCTTTGTAGCGAAAACAGAACTGGGTCGCTACCGGTACCTCGTTCAGTTCGAGCGCCCAGAACTCCAGCCACCCGCGGCGCAAGAACGCCGATGCCATGGCCTGGTAAAACTTACGGCGCGCCGGCGACGCAAATGCTCCCGGATAGCCCGCCTCCTCCCAGCGCCGCTGGTGCAGGTCGAAGAGCACAGGGAGGTAGCGGTTCACGTCTGCTGCGGTCTGGGAGCGAACAACGCGGCAGCGATACCGCGACTCCAGGCGCTTCGGATAGCGGGTCAGCAGAGGACGAAAATCCGGGGCTAGGCTATTCACATACTGTTCCCAGCTGCTGGGCAGGTGCAGGTTCCAGTGCGGAGTTTTGATCACTTGGCAAGGCCAACGCCGTTCGGCAAGTCCCGAGACTAGCGGTCCGGTCAACGATGAGTTCTCTGCCAGTGTCTCCAGGTAGCAGACATCCCAACTGGAGTCTTCCTTGAGATAATTCAGGAATGCTGCAACGCAGTTGCTCTCATGGCCCGGGCTGATGACGAAATCCAAGTTGTCCGAGTCCCCAGAGCCGGCGCCAACCAGCCGCAGCTGCTGCATCCTCTTCCATCCCAACACGGTCTCTGCGGAACGAAACAGGGGCGCGAGGCCCACAATCCGGTCGGCCTGGGAAAACGTCAAGGACATGAGTTCCGTCGCGTCGGCATATGAATTCCACCATGGCCCCAGCCACTCCGGCGTAGAAAAGATGCTCAGGAGCGGGTTGTCTGCAAGGATGGACTCCCAAGAAGACTTCGCCTCTTCCAGTTCGCTCCAGTTGCGACAGGCATGCACCAACAAGTTGTCACCTACAGCCTTACTGGTGTCATTCCTTGAAACCAAGTCCGTAGTAGCTCCCGCAAGACTCATTCTTTTGTACCATCCGAGATCGTTGAGTTGCTCTGACACGCCGCTTCACTGCCGAGCGTGGAGTGCCCGACCTCGGTCAGCCCCTCTGTGATTTGAAGAGGTTGCTGTCCGCAGGAGCTCTCCGGAGCGGGCCCATCGACGCGACGCAGCCATGCTTCTCGCCACATGTGAAAACAAGACCGGTCGCATCCCAGGCCCTCTCCACGGCAGAATACGGTCTCAAGCAGCACCGTTTTCCTTACTCTGCGCTGTTCCCCTGTGAACTCGTTGAACAGGAATTCCACGCGTTTGAACACGCGGTACCGCCTTCCACAGTGCAGTTTCATCTCACCGGTAAACCTGAGTCCGTGGGTCTTTCTCTGGCTATCCAAGGTTTGCCGGATTTCGGAGAGCGATTTCACTTCAACCCAATCACCCGGCTGCAGGTCAAGCTGCGCCCCATCAAGATCGGGCGTCTTCCAAGGCGTCCGCTCAATGCCGGGCATACGGTCGCGAAGCGCGGCAACGCCGACCGAGACCGTCTTTCTCAGGGTGAAGCCCAGGCCTCGTTCGCGCAGAGTACGCGCCGCCGAGACAAACACCACGGAGCGGCGCCGCAGCCAGGGCAAGAGGCCCCATGGCCCGTAGAGAAAATGTGGCCGCCGACGCAGTGAGAGCTCATCTTGCGTCTCAGCTTGACAATCGAAATTGATGATCTGCTCGACCATGGACTGCACTATCCCTCAACTCATTTGGCGCTTGTCGCGAGGGGCCGTACCCTACGCTGCTTGCCGTGACAGACGGTTCGCGAGAGCCTTCTCATAGATTGCCAGCGTCTGCTCTGCAATCACATCCCACGTGAGAGATTCTTTTGCCCGCTTCAGCAAGCGTGCTGCTATTTCCTGCTGCAGCGGCTTGTTGTTTAGCAACGCGCCGATACGGTCGGCTAACTGCTCTACATTGCTCTCCTCGACCCAGACGCCAGCATCTCCCAGGTGGTCGGGAAGGCCTGCTTTCCGGGTGCACACGATCGGCAACTGGCAGGCAGCGGCCTGTGAGGCGGCCGCGCCCGCAAAGCTGCCCGTGAAGGGCAATACGCACACGGCGGACTGCTGATACAGCTGAGGGATGTCTTCGTCAGGAATCTGGTTCAGCCAGACGACTTTGTCTGCAATTCCCATGGTAGTGGCCAACTGCACAGCAGCTTCGGGCGTGTCGGTCCCATAGTGCCCGTGGATCTTCAAAACCGGTGCCTCAACCCCCAAGCGCTGCTGCAAGATCGTCATTGCCTTGAACAATGACTCAATTCCCTTCCCGGACATCGGCTTGTGACCAGCGTAAAATACGATTCCAGAGCGGCCGTTCGCCGGCGGCGCGGTTGGAATGCTGGTGCCGTGCAGCACGACATGAACCTTGTCGGGGTGTACGCCGAGACGAATGAGATGCTGCCGCATATCTTCGCAGTGCGCAATGACGGCGTCCGCCAGGTTGTACGTTTGGTTTGTCTCCGGGCGTTCGAGTTGGTCAGCATCCAGTTCGTGGACGGTCACGATTCTGACTGCGCTCGACGGCCGCTTTAGCCAGGAAAACACAGCTTTCGATCCGTAGGCGTTGAGGATCTGTTGGAAGTGGACCACCTCCGCCTGTTTCGACAGGTTGGCATAGCGCTTGGCCCGCAGGTGAAGGATCACGCTCCGCGCCGCCCCTCTGAGCCGACGCTTCCACGCTTGCTTCGCGCGAAATTCCGAGGGCATCGGCATATCGAAGTAATCGCACTCGCGCGTCAGGAACCGGCGGTTTGTCTCTATCGGATCCCCGCAGCCGCAATTGGATGCAACCCATTGCATTGGGCCGCTGGCCTTCCGCTCGATCGCCTCTTTGAGACACTTCGCATAGAACCCGAACGATGTTCTGAATGGACAACAAATTATGCTGATTCGCAAGTTCATTTCTCCGTGGTAGGGTTTACGACAGGTGGGGCGGGGCGCTTCTGCCCCGGTCGCTGGGCTTTGCTGTGGCTGGTTTGTTGGAGTCTGGATCGAAGTGCCTCGATCCAGCGACGAAGCACCGGAAAAAGCTTGCTCCTTTCATAGTGCACAATCTGGGAGCGCAAGGCGTGACTGAACACGAAGCCATTGAGATTACGACGGTATTCGCGAGTCCAGCGCCTCTTGTAATCATCGAACTTGCCGCCCAAAGAAACCTCCGCAATACCACGTGCTGCACAGTCTTCCAGAAGGCTCTGGGTCAACAAGTGGCCTAGTCCGTAGCGGCGAAGGTTTTCGTCGTACGCAAGTTTCATGCCATGGAATACGTTCTGGGTTTCCGCTCCAAAGCACCCTGCTACCATCTGACCGTTATCTTCTAGTGTGTGAAGGGCAAACCCACCTTGTGCTGCCGCGACCCGCGCTGCGTCACGATAATAACGCAAGGTCTCTCGTGAGCAGCGGATGGCAGTGCCTTCCTCCCCTTTCCAGCCCGCTGCTTCTAGTTCGAAGAACCGCTCCAACATCTCAGGTTCGGCGCTAGTCTGGCGAACGAAGGTGAAATCCCTTCCTTGCTCTTCCAGCTGGCGGCGCCATCGCCGGAGTTCATGCCGAAAGTGGCGGCTTCCGCCCGACAGCACATCTACCCGGCCGTCCTTTCCTGGCTGCAGCGGCACGAACGGGCTGTCCGCGAATACGTCTGTCATGGTGACGTATCCGTCGCGAGCGGCGCAGTCCAGCAGCGCCTGCGATGCTCCTCCCTCCGGAAACGACGGGAGATGCAAAACATGCCAGCCTCGGAAGCGGCGGATCTCGCTCCAGATGGCGGCGACCGCATCCTCACCCTCGGGTCCCGGCACCCGCAGAACGTCGAACGCCATCGAATGAACGTTGGCGGCGCCTTTCAGTTCACGCAGGCGCATCCCGCGAAACCAGATCCACTTGCGCGTCAGGGGCAGGATCGCCAGAAGGCGCTCTCCCGCGCTTACGGTGAAGATGACGACCTCGGTATCAGCTTCAAACGCCCGCAAATACACCCCGATCCATTCCGGGGTCAGAAACATCCCCGCGTCCGCTTCGTGGCACAGACGGCGCCATGGTTCCGCGAAGCCGTCAAGGAGTTCCGTACCACCAACCGCAACAGCGGCCGTCGCCACCTTTACTTCTTCTACTTCTTCTTCAACCGGCAACACAGTGCATGTATCCATGAAATACCCTCTGTTCCTTTTCTGTGCCGACGCCTAGTGCTGGGCGGCAAGGAGGTAACGGCGTAGCTTCAAGTAGAGCTCTCCCGTCACCGCTTTCACCGGTTTCTTGCTATACCAACGAAGAGCCTGTGACCAGCGCGGGCCGAAGTCCCCGGCCGCAAGCTTCCCCGACACCCTTGGTGGTGTGTGTTTCTGGATGAAATGCCGTCCCAGAACCAGACAGCCGTCCACCACCCAGGTGGAACGTCTGGGCTCTGAAGTGAACAAGACCTCGATCCCGGAAACCGCCGCGGTTTGGCCGACACGGCGCGAGTAGTAACCGTCCGCAACCGAAGCCACCCTGACTTGATCGCCGAGAATGTCGCTCAGCACGGCGCAGCTTTGGCCCCATTCGCGCATCAGCTCTTTCCCGCTAAGTCGTGACATGCGCGCCGGGTGGGAGCAGGAATGGCTGCCGATGACGTGGCCGCGCTGGTGCAGCTCGCGGATCTGTTCCTTGTTCAGGAAACCCGGGCGTCCGATCCAGTCAGACGTGACGAAGAAATGGCCACGCCATCCGTGTCTTTCCAGTTCACCGGCCACGACGCTTAACGCACATTCGGCGCCGTCATCGAACGTCAAGAAAACTGGCGATTGCTTTTCCCAGGAGCGAGCTCGCGCGATCGTGGCGACATGGACGTTCCGTTCCTTTACGGATTGCAGGTGGCGACGGAAGTCCTCCAGATCCAAAGCATAAAGACGGCGCGAGTTCGAGAGCGGATGTGTGGCCGCGCGATCTGCCAGTACGTCGTGGTATCCAAGTGAAATAGCGCGCATGGTTGGCTGCCGATCGAGCCTGGGGGAGGGGGGAGGGCGAAAGCGTAACTAAGCTGGCCTCACGGCCGGCTCCAGGCCGCAATCGGAATCTGACACTGCTGGTTGAACTTCCGCCGTTTCTGGAGCCTCCTGCTGTTCGAGAAGCAAGGCTTGCGAAACCAGTCCGCCGAGTACCCAGAGATAGCCATTCACCTGCAGGAAACTCCAACGATCGCCGAAAAGGTTCGCCGCGGCGGAACAGACCAACCACGCTAACAGTCCCAGGCCGAGCGATGCGAAGAACGGATCCTTGGCTTGACGGAATAAGCGCAAGGCACTCCAAAATGTCTGTGACAAGAGCCAAAGGAAGATCAGCAAGCCGACGATCCCGGTTTCGGCGAGAACTTTGATGTAGAAATTGTGCGTGTCTTCGTAGTACCCAGAGGCTCCGTCGGTGCGTTTGTTGAGTTTCAGAAAGGCATAGGTATTGAACCCTGAGCCCGTGGCGACATTCGAGCTGAATACTTGCAACGCGTTCTCCCAGAGGCTGAGGCGTGTCTCAGTCGAGTTGTCCGTGGAGCGGCTCTGCTCGTCATAGGTCATCATCACGCGCTGTTGTACCGCGGGAGGCGCCACCAGCGTCCACGTGAACGCAAACAGGACCAGCAGGGCCAGGAGCTTTCGTTCCTTCAGCACTCCCAGCAACAGCCAACCCGCAAAAAAGGCGACATAGCCACCTCGCGACAGGCTGTACATGAGACACACGGCGGAGAACAACGCCAGAGCGCGGTATCCCGTGCGTGGCCAGAAACTCTTCTCGAAGCTTGCCAATGCCAGGAGAAGTGCGGCTACTTGTGCTTCAAAGGCGGCAAGGCCGTTGTTGCCGGCATAGCCCATGGCGCCCTCGTCGCGCAAATCTGCCGAATACGTGGAAAAGTCGCGGTCGGAAATGGTGCTCCAGTAGTTGCGGTTCATCATCAACGTGGCCAGGCACATGATCAGGATCATGATTTTCATCTGCCGCTTGTCCGGGGCCACCGCCGCGACGATTGGGAGTAAGGCCAGCATCGTGATGTAGTCTTCCCAGACTGCGAAGCGTGCGTCACCGGGAAGGGGCAGTGCGCTATCCAGATAGAACGACCCCAGCCAGAGAGAAATGAAGGTAAAGACCCCGTACACAAGAAGAACGCCTGTCCACGGCGATTTTGGCAGGATCGGCTTCCCTTCTCGCCACAGGCCAAGCACGACTCCCAGGAGCATGATGCCCACGATGCTGGCGCCAAGCGGAAACTCATTCAGCCGGTAACGCAGCGTCTGTAGCGGGATGAGAGGCAGAAGGAAATAGATCCCGTAAATCGGCTTGCGAAAGATCGCCAGCAGAAACGCGACGATCGCCGCCAGGTACAGGACGTAGGGTATGTAGGGCTCAAGACCGAAATGCATAATGAGAGTCTGTCGCTACGATTCCGAGATAGGCTTCCAGGTGGTCCAGGAAGCGATTCCAAGGTACTCAAAGACCTTTGCCGCGCCACGGCGCACGCGATCGTCGAGGTAGTAGAGCAAGCCAACGTAGATCGAAGCGGTTAAAGTGATGCGCGCTGCGAGATTGACCACTAGAGGCTTCAGCTCGAGGGCAGCCCCCGCGCCGGCAGCAACCAGTGCGATCACTACGTACTTCACAAGGTGGCGCGCAGGAATTTGCAACGGCAAATGCCGGTGCGACGCGCAGGCCAGAATCACAACGCAAAACGTGTAACTTACCAGCGTCGCCAGCGCTGACGCCACCAGGCCAATGCGCGGCAGCAACAAGCAGTTCATTACCAAACTGACCACTGCCGAGGCCAGCAGCAACAGGGCCATGGTTCCTGTTTTCTTGCGAATCAGTAAACCTGCGCTCAGGAAGATGTGCGTGGTGTAGATGACCAAGCCGATCACCAGCATCGGCATTAAGGTTCCCGCCGCACGGTACTTCTCAGACGCGAGGAAGACAACGCCGTCGCGCGCGCTCACCGCAGCCACGGCGCAGACGCCTGCTGCTGCCATAAGGAACAAGTCGAGGCACGTGCTGAGAAAACGTGTGGTCGCTTCCTGGCCCTGCGTTCGCCATAACCGCAAGTAAATCGGCAAGATTGCCAGGTTGAGCGGGAGGATCAGAAGATCGTTAGTCTGGGCCGCCAGGCCGTAGGCAACGGAGTACACGCCCAAAGGTTCGGCTCCGAGGTAGTGCCGGATCAGGACGCGGTCCCCGGCGTTCAGAATGATGGACGACAATTCGTAAAGAATCAGAGGAGCACCGAACAGAAGACCGTCCCAAAACAGCTTCCCTTCAAACTGCGACAGGTGCAGCACGCCACGCCGAAGAAGGAGGAATGCCAGGACCGCCACTACGAGTAGCTCCGCCGCGGTGGAACCATAGAAGAATGTCCCCGCGTTGCGCCCGGAAAACGGCAGCGCCGCACAGACTCCAACAATAATGACTAGCTTCGAAATGACACCCCACACGTTGTAGGCTTTCGTTCTCTCTTCAATGCGAAGAAAGGAACACAGCATGGAGCTGAGTGCGCGGAGAACCAACAAAACAGCAATGAACCCCAGAAGGGATGCCAGCGGCGCGTCAATCACGGAAGAGGGCAGGATGCGTGTCACGCCCACAAAAATGACCGCGACCACTGCAGACGATAGCAGCGACCCGAAGAACATGGTCGAGTAGTACCCTTCCTCGGCCTTCTTATTGTCGGCGAAGGCTTTTCCGTCAAAGAAGCGCAGAGCTGAGTTCTGCAGCCCAACCTTGGAAAGAGCAGTCAGCAAGAGCAGTATCTTTCCTGCGAAGTCAATGAGACCGTAGTCCGCAACGGAGAAGATGCGAGTAAAAATAGGCAGTGAGACGAACCCCAGGGACATTTTCCCGAGCAGGCCCGCCAAGTAGTGCGACGACTGATGCAGCAGTCGCCGGAGCTCGTCGCCCACGGTGTGGGGTGAGCCGACAGCAGCTTCTGGCGCGAGTTCGGGAATCGGTGTCACTTCAACACAACTTGCGCTCACTGTAACTCCTTGCTTTTGGATTCAAACGGATTGCCGTCGGGTGAAAGAGCGGCGCGGTAGCACAGCAGGGTCTGATGCGCGATGTCTGTCCAGCTTGGCAATCGCGTCTGGGTTTCTTGCAAGCGCTCTGCCAGCCGCCGCCGCAGTCCCGTGTCTTGCTGCAACTCGGCGAGGGCGGCGGCGAGAGCCTCCACGTTACCGTGGCGCACGAGAAGGGCGTCTTCTCTATCCCTGAGGAGTTCTTGAAAAGGTTGCAGATCAGACGCGACGATGGCTTTTCGATACCCGATGCCGGTCATCAGCGCGCCGCTCGTCGTGACGCTGCTATAGGGGTAGGTCAAAGTGTCGGCCGCCTGGTAGAAGTCATCCAACTCATCCACCGAAACAAATCGAAATACCAGCTGTACCGAAGAGCTGAGGTTCAGACGCGAAACTTCCTTCTTGATCTCGTCGAGTAGTGGTTCGTCGCCGGTTCCCACGACTGCAAGAGTTCCTGGAAGTCCAGCCTCTTTGGCTTTCTTCCACGCGGCGAGGAGAAACGAGATGCCCTTGTAGGGGCGGATGATTCCCTGGCACAGGACAACGTAACCATCCCTTGGCAAGCCCACGCGTGCTCGCGCCTCGCGCTTATCCACTTCCATCCGTCCGCCTAGCAGCGGGCCGTGTGCTATGACGTCAATGCGTTCGGGGTCTATCTGGAATTGTTCTACAAGTCGGTCTTTTGCGTTTACGTCGTGGCAAATGAAGCGATCCACCAGGTTATAAGTGCGCCGATAGAGGTCCTCATCGCGCTTATTTCTCTCATGCGGCAAGACGTTATGCACCGTGTAAACGATTTTGACCCCACGGGTTCGCGCAAGCTTCAGGAACCAATGTTCGATGCGGAGACCATGTTGCACCAACGGGATGAATTGCACGTGGATAATATCCGGCTTGGCAACCAGGAACCGGACAGTCAATCCCGCCAGGTTCAGCACACACTCCAGCAGCTTTAATCCACGGCGCAGCACATCGGCGCCGTCCGGGACCCTCCATGCCAGATCGAGAAGGCCCGGGTCGTTGTGGAGCCCCATGCGTTGGAAGAAGGATGGATCATGCCCGTAACGGATCGAACCAAGTTTCAACTCGACTCCCGTGATCTGCCTGAAACCGCTGCAAAGGTATCCGCAGTAGTACGGCACGATCGACAGCAGATCCATGAGAAATACCCGGATCGGCCGGGCTGCAACGTTCTCCGTAACAGGGCGCGACGTTACCGCCATCGACGCGACAGGGTTGATTCTCTCTGCCATTGACGTTTGCTTCTAGGCTGTCCGGCTTGCGGCGTGTTCGCCGATTCTGGGGTTAGGCTACTCGGGAGAACGCAGCCATCACGTGAGCGTCGTGCTCGTCTTTGTTGCGGACCACGCCAGCCACCTCCAGGAATCTCTGGTTGTGGTAGCGCAGATCCTTGTAGTCATGGATCACTTGGTTTTCGAATGCCCTCTTCAGCTCCCGAACCCCATCAAGGACGGTGTAGCGAGCCGCGAAGGCGAACCGCTTTTGAATCTTGTCGAAGCTGACACGGTAGTTGCGGCGATCCGTGTTCGCAACGTGCTCCACGCTCGTGCCTGGAAAAACGTTGCTCACGATCTCGGCTACATCCTGCAGCGTGTGATTGAGGTGAGAGTCCCCAACATTGAAGATCTCGCCGCTGACCAGTCTCACAGGAGCTTCTAGTACGCGCACAATAGCTTCGACGACATCCCGCACGTGAATGAACGGCCGCCATTGCTCGCCGTTGTAGATAGTAATCCGGCCATCCTGATGTGCCCTGGCGCTTAGCAAGTTCACTACCAGATCGAAACGGGGCCGGTAGCCGAGACCGAACACGGTGGCAAAGCGAAGAATGCTCGGGTGGAAATCCTCACTTTCGGCGGCGAGAAGAGCATCCTCAGAATCCACCTTCGTTTGCGCATACAAGGAAATCGGGTGTACGGGAGAACCCTCGTCGACCTCTTGTTCCGTCGCGCCGTAGACACTGCAACTGGAAGCGAAGAGCAGGCGTTCAACTCCATGCCCCTTGGCGACCTCGATCAGCATCCGCGTCGCCCCGTAGTTGATCTCCAGGGCTGCCTCTCGGTCCTGCTCGCACGCCGGATCACCCACGATGGCTGCCAGATCGACAATGGCATCCACGCCGCTCACTGCGCGAACGACATCGCGCATGTTCCGGCAGTCTCCTACCATCAACTCCAGGTCCGGATGGTGCGCGACTGCGCGTAGTGGTTCTTTTCCATACAGCAGCGCATCCAGAACTCGAACCTTGTAGCCAAGATGCAATAGACGTTCGGCGAGGAGCGACCCGATGTAGCCGGCGCCCCCCACAACCAGCACATGGGGTTTGCCATCCAGTGTCGAAGCACCGTTCTTCGGCCGGAATTCAAAACGACTCGCGATGTAGTTCTTGAGGAACCTCGAGGCACACAGGCCAACGCTGGCGAGCACCGCAAAGGGCACCGCCACGCTGCGGCCCACGGTTGTGTTTCCGATAAGGTAGTTGACGCCGAAAAACAGCAGCACCGCCAACAGAACACCTTGCGCAATCGCCATGTTCTTGCGCCGGTCTTGGTAGGTCCGCGTATGGCTGTAGAACCCCAGGCAGGCAAAGGTCGCGGGAAATATTGGCGACAACAACCAGAAGAAACGCATGTAATAGCGTTCGAAGTCTGCAATGAGTTGCCGCGCTTGCTCCCCGTCACCCATAGCGGTCTGGTAGACCACGGAAATGGCAAGGGCAACGATCATGCTCGAGTGCACGACGAGGAAGTCGGCAATAAGTCGTGGGATAGCGCTCTGCCAGTTCAGACTCGGTTTCATTCTTGCTCTCCTACGATCAAAACCCGGGATAGGGGTCGATAGATTCAGCTCGGGGGAGGGCGATTCGAATTAGGAAACTAACCATTACTCTGCGTGAGGGCGCGAACCATCAAGGAGACCGTCTGAAATACAACCCGACAGTCCGAGATTGCTGTCCGTGTCTTTTGGTAGTCGAGATCCTTGCGTATTTTTGTGTCGAGAACGCGATCCAGGTAAAAGCGTTCTGCGTCTCCTTTTTGGGGGATCGTCTCCGCCTCGAGGAACGTGTACTCCAGCTGTACTGGGCCAGTGATTCCCGGCTTTACTTGGAAGATCTGCTTCTGCTCCGCGCTGTATTGCTCAGCTAGGCCGGGGGCCTCAGGGCGGGGGCCGATCAGGGTCAGATCGCCCAACAGTAAATTGAAGAACTGAGGCAATTCGTCCACCTTTGTGTTTCGCAGAAATGCCCCGACCTTGGTTACCCGACTGTCATTCTGGGTCGTAATGGCTCCCCCCGTGCGGTCGGCTCCGCTCACCATCGTGCGGAATTTCCACATCCGAAAGTGCCTGCCGTCCTTCCCTACGCGCCAGCCGCCGTAGAACGCAGGTCCCCGCGACTCAAGCACTACGGCGGCGGCGACGACCAAGAAAGCCGGTGCCAAGACGGGTAGGACTGCGAGTGCAACAAGAACGTCGACGATTCTACGTAACATGATTGCGGCTCCCTCGCGAACGACGTCACACCGACACAAGTTTTGTCTTCCGCGCTTCCTGCAGCACACCCTTCACTGAGTCCGCCACGAACAGAAGCTGCTCAGAAGTCATGCCGGGAAAGAGAGGAAGAGATACGATTCGCGGATAAAGGCTCAGCGCGCGAGGGCAAGCGTTCTCAGGTCGCTGCGCCAGCTCCGCGAAGGCTGGATGAAGCGGGATCGGAATGAAGTGCACGCTGGTGCCCACGCCCCGGTTCTTGAGCGCTTCAATGAACTGCTCACGTGTGATATCGAGCTTCTCCAGGTTCAACCGGAGCATGTAGAGGTGCCACGCATGCCGGCAATACTCTTTATCCGGCGGCACTTCGACCTCCTCGACATCGGCAAACATTTGGTTGTAGGCGCGTGCCAGTTGTACGCGTTCGCTCAGGAAGCGTTCCAATTTCGCAAGCTGATGAATCCCGATCGCCGACTGTATGTCGGTCAGGTTGTACTTAAAGCCGGGCCGCAGCACCTCGTAGTACCAATTGCCTTTGTCGCTGTACCGGTTCCACGCACTCCTGCTGATGCCATGTAGGCAGAGCGCCTTGACGGTGTCGACGAAGTCTTCATCGTGCGTCGTCACCATGCCACCTTCTCCGGTGGTCATATTCTTGGTTGCGTAAAAGCTGAAGACGTTCGCCTTGCTGTGACCTCCATGCAGCGGATTGTCCGCCCCGAGCGGCACACCGTGGTAGCGTGCGCCAATCGCATGGGCGCTGTCCTCGACTACATGAAGGCCGTACCGCCGTGCAATTTCCCAGATCGCCTCCATCTCGCAAGGCAGCCCTGCTAAATGGACGGGGATCAAGGCACGCGTCTTGCTGGTGATGCGGGACTCGATCGAGGCCGGGTCAATGTTTCCATCAGGGGCAATGTCGGCCAGTACGGGCGTCGCACCTACGTGCAAGATCACGTTCACTGTGGCGCAGAACGTGAGGGGCGTGGTGATCACCTCGTCGCCGGGACCGATGTTCAACGCCGCTAAGGCCAGGTGTAGACCTGCCGTACACGAACTGACGGCCTGGGCGAACGGCGCCTGCACGTACCGGGCAAGGTCCTGTTCGAATCGGGCCGTCTTTGGACCCGTGGTCAGCCAGCCTGACTGTAGCGTATCTACAACTTCGTCGATTTCCTCCCGTCCTAGATTGGGGCGGTGAAATGGAACTCGCATGAAGGGAACCTTTCGTGTGGGATCAGCAACAACCTGGGGGAGGGCTCTACGTCCGTGCGGGGAAACGTGCTGGGGAGGATGGAATCTAGCGAGTGATCTGCGTGAAAACGGATTCGCTGTGCGCGACCGGTCGTGGTGTCCGCAATGCTCCCACGATTCCGAGGAAGAATCCCAGACCGTAGGAAAGGTGGTACGCCGCAAAGATAAAGGGGAGGTACGGTAGAGTCGCCCACCCGCCCTGGCGAGCCGCCGCTATTGACGCCAGCAGGGTGAGTCCAGCGTAAAGGGCTGCCATCGCCAACCATCCCGCGGCTGCCATATTTCTCAAGGTCTCGGCACCCGCCACTGCTGCCGCGAGGACGCTCACCGCCAACAGCACGTTTGCCAAGACAAACACGACCGGTACAAGGTGGCGCGAGGAAGCTGGCAACCGGTGTTTGCGAATTACGGCTACCTTCCAAAAACCGTACTGAAAATACTGGCGAAACAATGCTGAGAGCTTTGCGCGGGGTGAGTACCAGGAAACAATTGCAGGACTCTGCCAGATTTTCCCACCGGCCCGCTCCAGGCGCAGATTTAGCTCGTCATCCTGATTCCGTACCAGCGCTTCGTCGAACAAACCGATGCGCTGTAGCGTCTCTTTGCGCCAGCATCCGTAAGGAACCGTGTCCGCCCAGCCTTCGTAGCTGACGTCGTGGAAGCGTGCGCCGCCGGTGGAAAAGCGGGAGTGGTAGGCAGCGGCAATCGCCTTGGCCCGGACGCCGCGAGCTCGGGTTCGTGCTGGCCCGCCCACGTTAGCCGCCCCCGTTTGCTCCAGCACCTCCAGGCACCGCCGACAGTAATCGCTGGAGTAGATGGTGTGAGCATCCATTCGCATGATGATCTCGCCGCGGGCAGCGCGAATTGCCAGGTTCAAACCCGTGGAGACGATTCGGCCCGGGTTGTCGATGACGCGGATCCGCGGATCCGCAATGCTGCATGCCTCCAACACCTGGCGTGTTCCGTCGTCGCTCATGCCATCGGCGATGATTGCTTCCCAGCTGATGCCGCCCATCTCCTGCTTCTGGATGGAGTCCAACAGGCTGCGGATGTTTCCTGTCTCGTTCCGGCAAGCAACAACCACGGACACCTTGATGGGCATTTGTTCCGTCATCGCAGACAGGTTTGCACGACAGCCGTGGTTTGATAGGCGCTACCGCGCTCGGACAGAACCTGGGAATAAAGCTCCAGGTACTGCTTCGCCATAACCTCAGCAGAGAATTCTTCTGAAGCCCTCTCCCGACCCGCTGCGCCCAGGCGCGCAGCCAGTTCCCGATCTCGCAGCAGGCGCTCGATGGAGCCAGCCAGCGCCGTCGGATCGCCCGGGTCGACTAGGAGGCCAGTCCGCTCATGCAGGACAACGTGCGGCACCATTCCAACCCTTGTGGCAATCACCGGCCTGCCCGCTGCCATTGCCTCGAGCAGGCACATGGGCAAGGCCTCAACCAGCGAAGGCAGAACCACGAGGTCGAGCGAAGCGTAAACCTCAGGCATGTCACCTCTTGCACCTGCAAATACCACACGGTGAGCAATTCCGAGTTGGGCCGCGAGGGCTTCCCATTCCGCTCGGCAAGGTCCATCGCCGACGAATACGAACCGGGCGTCAAGAGAAGGCGGTAGGTTCTGCGCCGCCAACAGCAAGTTCTCCCCACCTTTATCCGCCACCAGGCGGCCTACGACACCTACCAGTACCCCTCCCATTCCAAGCTCCTGGCGCAGGGTCGGTGAAGCAGCACTGAATCTCTCAAGATCCACCCCGTTCGGAATCGAGCAGATCTTCTCTGTCGCCACTCCGGCGTCTTCAAGAAGGTCCCGGACCGTGTTCGACACCACCACTGTCCTGTCGAACTTTCTCAGAATCCTCCGATCCAGTGCGGCATACGCGCGCATGCTCAGCTTCCGACTCGGCCAATTGTGGCTTGTCGCAACGAGAGCAACGCGGTGAGGCCGCGCTGCCAGATAGGCATAGACGTCCGACTTGTACCCTTGCGGTTGAATCACGTTCACGTGCTGCTCGACCAGCAGTCTCCGGATCCGCCGAACCGTCTGGATGTCAACGCGACCTCGACACGGGATCACTTCTACCGCCAAACCTTCCTGCTGGGCCCGCTCCGCCACTTCCAGGTGAGGTGATCGTGCGTCGCGAAAAACGCCTAAGAGGCAGGAACACCCCATTCGCTGCAGTCGTGACGCCAGCGTCACCATCATGTTCTCGACGCCGTAGTGACCTTCACTACTGATCAGGAAGAGAATCTTCACAGAGCTCTCCCTGCCGCTCCCGGCTGGTAGGCCTCGGCGGCCGCGGGGCGTGGGCAATCCTTCTTGCTCCGCAAGGCGCGCCAGGCTTTCCACACGATGGCGTATTCGAATACTGCCGGCGAAAATCGGCCCCCCGGACCCACTACGTTTTCCTCGCAAACGTTCATGCGCGGAATCGCCAATGGGTCACAATCCGGCGTCCAAGCACCCTTCTCGGTCGTGAGCGCAAACCGGAAATCGGAGTCTGCCACGATCTGCCGTATCTCCGCGGATGAGTTCCCGTTCGGATAGGCAAATGCCGTGCAAGGTCTCGCCAGGCTTTTCTCCAGCGCCGCCCTTGACTCTCTAAGCTCTTCCGCAGCCGTCTCAGCTGTGACGGTTGTAAGAATCTGGTGGGTGAAAGTGTGCGAGCCGAAGAGCACGCCAGCCTGGTGCATCTCACCGATCTGTCTCCAGGACATGGTCGAGTCCACCGCCCAGCTGGGGTGTGACGTTTCCGGCGCAGCGCGACCAGCCAACTCTGCCAAGTAATGCTCCCGTTCTAGCGATCGCATACGCTTCATGCGCTCAATCGCATCATCGACCTGTGCTGCGGTTTGCGTGTCTGCCAGCAGTGCAACGGCGCGTTCCGGCCAAAAGGGAGCCTCCTGTCCCACGAGGCCCGGACAGACAAAGACAATGCAGGGCACCTGGAGACGGCAAACGATCGGAAATGCCACCGTGTAGGTATCGCGCCACCCGTCGTCGAACGTGAAGATCAGCGGGAGTTTCTCTGCCGCTCTGCCGCCTCGCAGGTCTTCCAACCTGGCAGGCTTGAACTCCCGCATCGCGTATTCCACCAGTTTGCAAAATGTCTCCGCACGGACCACGATGGCTGCCTGGCTATGAGTATGGGCCTGTGCTGCTGCGTCCAGAACGCGATGAAACATCAATACGATCACTGCGTTTTGCTCTCGCAGCTGGCGCTTAGCCCACCACAGACAACCGCTCATTGACAGTGCGTGTGCCCAGAAAAAGCGGAGGAGGCCTCGAACCTCTTTTAATGCCCTCATGATGTTTCTGTCTGTCTTTTGTGGAGTGGGGGTCTTGCTAGTTCTTCTTGCCAAGCTGGTGATAGTCACTCATGTAGCGATAGTAAGGAGCCGAGTGGATGGTGGCGTCGTTCCAGATCACTCCATGAAGATGCTTTCCCAGCATTTCAATTGCGCGCTTGGAAAGCTCCGTCGGCGTGATCTGCGCGCGCACGACCAGGAGGGCGGCCTCCACTTTAGGGAGCAAGTCGGACACATCGGCGCTGGGCAGTACCGGTGCCGTATCAATTACGATCCAGGAAAACCGCCGGTGCGCCCACGCCAAGAAATTCTTGATGCCGTTGCCCGTAAGCAGATGCGAGGGGTCCTTGGGGACTGTCGTAACCAACGCGGCATGCAGGGACAGATTCTCGACAAAGTGGACCACCTTGTGGGGTTCCTCAACACCCAGCAAAGCATATTCAAGTCCGGGCGGTTCCACCGCGCAACCCAGAATCTTGCTGGCAGTTGGCCGGCGAAGGTCGCCCTCCACGAAAAGCGTGGCGTCTCCTGAGTCGGCCAGACAAGCGGCCAGATTGAGGGCCGTCATCGTCTTACCATCGCCTGCTGCCGGACTCGTGATCATGATGACGGCGCCACGAGGAAAGTCCTGGCTCAGCCTTCTGCGCAACAGGCGAAATTGCTCCGCGGCGTTTCCCATCGGGTCGCTGTGGAACACCAAGCGGGCTTCCTCCCGCAGGACACTACTCACCCGCCGGAAGCCGTCGCCTCGTACCTCCTCCGCCCCGACCTCCTTGAGGGCAGGCGTTTCAACGGCAGTGCTCGGCAGCGGTGCTTGCGTTCGGCGTGGCGGTGCAGCAACCGCCGTCAGCGATTCCATCGCTTTGAGAAAGGAATCACCATCGCGGTCGGCGATGCTTGGACCGACTCCCTTTTCCGTTCCTGCCTGCTTTTCTTCCGTTCGCAACAGTGCTTCGTAGAACCAGCTCATGATATCTCCCAGCCTGGCCGTTGCCTGGCAACTCGCCCGAATTTTGTTACAGCATCAACCTGATGTGCCAGATCAAACCGCCGAGCGCCAAGCACATCGCAATGCAGCTGGAAATGGCAATCACCGCGGTCCGGTGTTCTTTCTTTTCGTCAGCCGCCGTCCGAATGGAGGGAATCAGTCCCATCACCCGCACACCCTTGGGGAGCAGCCCCTTCAACTCGGTTTCACTCTTGATGGCTGGACTCACTGTCTCTTTTCCAACCACCCACACCGTAGAGATCGCCAAGGCGCAGAGCCACGACGCGGCGATCAGCAGCGTCCGCCTTGGCTTTACCGGCTTGACTGGAACGCGAGCGGGGTCTAGAACCGTGAAACGCTCGCCTTTCTGTTTCTGCTCGAGGTCGGCGGCCATGTCGATGTTGAAACTCTTATCTAGCAATGCCTGGTAGTGCTGCTTGGAGATGTCATAGTTGCGGGTGAGTTCGACTAGTTGCTGTTCACGCAAGGGCGTCGCATCGATCTTGCTTTGGTACGACGAAATCTGGCGCTGCATTCGCTCCTGTTCTGTGCTCGCCTGCCTGATTTGCTTCTCGATAACTTCCAGACGTACCGAGGTGGCTGTCGCTGCTGGTTTCGGCTTCGGAGTCGGAGCCTCGTCCGCGGATTGCAAACCGTCGAGTTGGGCATTGACCGCATCCAACTGATGTTTCGCTTTCAGCACGTCGGGGTAGCGCTCCGAGTATCGTGCTCGAAGCTGTTGCAGGGTCAACTCCAGCTGTTGCTTCTCTGATTCCAGACGGCCGCGCTCACTAAGAACAGGCACTCCTGTGCTGGCGGCCAGAGCAGGCTCGGGCAAGCGGGTGAGTAGGAGCTTTTCATTTTCTAGGCGGTTGATAGTGTCCTGAGTTACCTGCAGGGATGCTCGCAGACCAGCCAGCGCTTGAAGATTCCCCGCCGTCTGATCTGGAGTCTCACCCAGATGACTCATCTTGAACTGGCGCAGCCTGTTCTCCTGGTCCTGCAAATTCGCCTTTGCCTCAGTGAGCTCGGCCGCCAGGAAGTCTTGCGTCCCCGTAACCTGCATCTCACGGCTCTTGACATTCCACTGAATAAAGCTGCGGGCGAGCTCGTTCGCGACAGTCGCAACTAGTTCTGGCTTCTTTCCCTGGTAAGTGATAGTGAAGGTGCTCAACTCCGGCCCCGATCCCTGCTTCACCTGAATCGTGATGTCGTGCCGCATTTCCTCAATACGTTCCTCGGGCGAGGTGGACGGCTTCCTCTCCGGGTAGAGGTCGAACTTGTCCATGATTTCCTGCAGCCGTGTGCGGCTCAGCACCTGCTGCGTCAAGGTGTTCAAACGGGTGCTCGGGTCGGAGACGACCGCAGGACTTACGTATTTCTCAGACACTTGCTGCGGATTGACCAGAATTGTGGTCGTTGCTTCGTACACATTTGGCAGCCGCGCGATGATGGCCACAAACGCCAAGGTCAAGGCGCAAGTTCCGACCAGGACCTGCCACCGATAATGTCGAATCAGACTCCAGTATTGGAGAAACTGCCCAATCGGTTTATCTAACGCGTCAGCTGCCATATAAGTCCCTTCGCAAAATTAGTGAGAGGCCAACCGAGCTCCTGACACGGCAAGGGTCGATTTCACTCCGCCGTCCCGCTGCAAAGCTCGTTCCATTGATTCCATGAGTTGCAAGAGCGATCGCGCCGCCACCCTCTGATCACCCATGTCGTGGTGTTCGCTGCTTTCGCCGAAGTGCGAAACTGGGTGAAGGCGGAAATAGGCCGCCACCTTCTCGATCGTGTCAGGGTGAACAACCGGGCTGCCAGCAGCGTAGGCCGCTACCAGCGCCTGCTCACAGATCGCGTTGATTGTCCTTGGAATTCCGCAGGCGTACCGATAGATTGCTTCCACCGTCTCTGGGGAAAAGATAGTTCCTGCCGGTGGCTCCTCGGCAAAGGAGAGCTTGAGCCTGCGTTCGATGTAGGACCGGGTCTCCTCAAGGCTCAAAGGTTCAAGCTGGCAGCGGATGGCAACCCGCTGCTTCAGCTGGCGCAGTTCGTGCGAATCGAGCTTCCGATCTAGCTCCGGCTGGCCCGCGAGAATGATCTGTAACAGCTTCTGCTGTGTGGTTTCCAGATTGGTGAGTAGCCGAATCTCCTCTAGCACGTTCAGGGAAAGCTGGTGTGCCTCGTCAATGACAAGCACCGTTGTCAGCCCCTTCTCCGCCTGTCCCAACAAGAACTCATACAGAGCATGCAGGACATTGCCTTTTGTCGGCTCCTCCACCCGCAATCCAAGATCGAGAGCCACAAACCGGAGGAAATCCAGGGCGGAGAGCCGCGGGTTGAACACATTGGCGAAGGCAATCTCCTGCCGCTTGAGCAGACTCAGCAGGCACCGAACCATCAGTGTCTTGCCCGTTCCGACCTCTCCCGTCAGCACCACAAAACCCTTGCGCCGGGAAATCCCGTGGTATACCGACGCGAATACTTCCTTGCTCTTGTCCGTTGGAAAAATGAAGTACGGATCCGGCGAGAGTTCAAATGGGTTTCGCTTCAGCCCGAAAAACTTCTTATACATTTCCTCTGCCTACTCGGGCGTTCTTGCGCCCTGCCATTCTGCACAACTTCGCATTCAGGAAACTTGCCAGATTCAACGACGCTTCTACTTTCCCAACGGCCGGGTAAAATCGTAGCCAAGCGAAAACCAAATCCGGTTCGCCTGAGCCGCGGCCTGAGTGCTCGCTGCTTTCTGCTGATCGAAACCGTAGCCGACTCCACCCACAACGCTCCGGGTCAGCCGCCGCGAAAAATCAACTCGGCTCGAATAGGAGCGCAGGTTGATTCCTGGTATGAGCGTCTCATTGCTGCCATAGGTAAAGGACGCACTGATCTGCTGACGCGTGCCTAACTGCCGCCGAACCCCGGCCTGTACCGCGTCTCCGACGACCGCTGAGGCAAGCCCGCCCCCGTCATTCACTTGCCGCGTGTAGGACACGGTTGCGCTGGTATGATGCCCCTGCCAGCCGAGGGTTGCTCCCGCTGCTGGTGACCAACGCCGCGGTTCAAAAGCAGGGATCGTCGTCACGAGCGTGTGGTCGACATGCAAGGTAGTTAACTGGGGACCCGCAAACAGGGAAAGGCTCACGTTCTGCAGCGGCTTGAAGGAATAGAGAAGCAGGATGCTCTGCGCGTTGGTCGTGACCAGCGACGAGTGCGCATCGAAGCGCTGCGCCCGCAGCGTGACGCCCAGCCAGTGACGCATGGATAGCTGCGTGTTGTAAAAGACCTCCGCTGAATACGACTGCCCTTCGAATAACGGCACGTTCCCTACCGACGGCGCCGCATCGGGATACCGCAGGAGTGCGTACACAGCGCGCGCGCCAATGATGCTGCGGGCGCTGAACTGGTAGTTCAATTCGGCAAGGGTGGAGTTGGTGATGATATGAGCGGCGGGCGTAAGTACGGTGCTCGTGGGCTGCTGCACGACTCCGATACTGGATGGGATTGTCGCGATCGCAGGCCCGGAGAACAGACCCATCGTATTCACAAACGCGTTACTCAGGCGCAGATTGACGTACGGGCGCAGGCGATAGGTGAAGTCGACGGCGAAGTTCTGTGACGACTGGTTTCTTTGGGTGAAACGCTGGTTTGCCACGAACCCTGCAGCCAGACTCAGATCCAAGTTCATACGCGACGTGAACTGTTGCCACGAAAGGTGGGGATTAAACTCGTAACTCATGTCGTTTTCTCGAGGCGTGGCCACGAGGAATGTGTTGTCGGTATAGACTCCCGAAAAACCGACACCCGCGCTCAAAGTACTCTCGCGGCCAAGCTCGGAGAGAAACACCAGGGGTTCCCCCCGGCCTGCCATAGTCGCGGGAGGGGCAATCCGTTCGTCGGCCAGCGCCGGCTCCGGTTCCCTCGATTGCGCCAAGACAGTCGCTGCCAGCAGCGCCACGGAGACGATGAGAAGGCAAATCCTGGAGAGTTTCATGTTGGACCTCATGGCACGACCAGTGTGTCGCCTGCTCGCAAGCTGACGTTCTGCTCGGGCGCGACTCCCTGGATGACTTGTTTGTAGTTGAATGGAATCCGTTCCTGGGCCCCGTCGGCCTTCTTGCGCAGCACATACATGGACTTGGTCTTCGCAAAGTCCCTGAACCCTCCCGCCATAGCAATCGCGTCAAGCACTGTGACCGACTGCGTCAGCAGGAAAGATCCTGGGTGTGCCACCTGGCCCAGAACGTTGAACTTCTGACTCCTGCTTTCTTGCACGATGACGGTCACATCAGGTTCGGAAATGAAGCTCTGCAGCTTCTGCCCGATGGTCGCTTCCAACTGCTTCGGTGTCTGTCCCGCCGCCTGCATCTCGCCAATCAAGGGCAGCGAGATTTTGCCGTCAGAACGCACAGCCAGGGAGCGGGAAACTTCCGGCTCTTTCCACACGCTGATCGTCAACAAATCGTCCGCGCCGATCCTGTAGGCATCGTCGTGAAGCTTTGCTACCGTATCTGCCGATGCGGTCTGCGGCGGTACCTTCGCATTGCCTGTTTTGTTGCCAGCAGTTCCGGTCTGAGCCAGCAGCGCGCAAGATGCTAACAGGCTCAGCCCGAGGAAACACCATCGCACCAGTCCCTTGCCAGCTGTCATCTTCATGACTCCTCCTTCGGTTCTTGCTCGATCACTGTCGCCCAGAGTTCATCCTCAGCTGAGTTCTCCCAGCGCCGACTCTCGTCGCTGGGCGCGAACGCCGACTTATCTCCCTCACCGGGATGCAGCTGATACTGCTCAATTTTGTAAAGCAGGCTGCGATAGCTGATCTTCAATAGCCTTGCCGCTTCCTTTCGATTCCAGTGCGTCTCTCCCAACGCCAGCAGAATCGCCTTCCGCTCGGCGTTGCCGCGAATCGTGCGCAGCAAGGACTGGCCGTGCGCCGAGGATGCTTCCCTGCGCGTAGCTGGATCGCAGAAAAGCACATCCAGGTCCGGTTCCTCCTGGAGTCGCTTTAAGGCCGCCGGGAGGTCTGCGACAAATTCCACGTGCCAGCCACCCTTGTCAACGACATCTCGGAGTTCAGGCGAAAGAGTGGCGTGCTTGCCGACCATGAGCACGCGTCGTTTTCTGATTACGTAACTCTCCGTCGTCATAAACGTGTGCTCCGTTTCACTAGACCGCCTCGACGTCATAGCCCTCGACGCGCACCATTACCGACTTCTCGATGGCGTCGATCGATACCACCAAGGCGCGATCACGGTCGCGGGCTACAAGAACCCCTTCCACGCCATCGAGTGCTCCCCCGCGGATTCGCACCCGTTGCCCGGTCTTCAAGAATGGGTACAGGGAGCAGGAGATCTTCTGCGCCAACAGCGTCCGGACCGACTCGATCTGCTCTTCCGGAATCCACGTGCCCCCGCCTACGCCCGCAAACCCAACTGCGCCATTTACGCTCAGTACCCGCACCCGCTCCTCGTTCGTCGTACCCCTCTTCACGAAGACATAGCCTGCGAACAGTGGCAACTCGACAACCTTCTTTCGGTCGCTCCAACTCCGCGTTTCGTGCAGAAGTGGCAGGAATGTCGTGAATCCCCTCTCTCGAAGGCGTTCGACAACGACCTTCTCGTGGCGCGAGCGGGTTTTCAGCGCATACCAGCGTTCCGGCTGCTCGACCGGCAGGAATGCGGGTTCAGGTTGTTGCCAGACTTGTTCGCTGTCACTCATAGCTTCGCCCTCTGGGTCACACGGCAACCGGTGACCGTTTCCAAGGGGATGTCGAGGGGGATTGCCGAACTAGAGGGGAGGTTTGAGACTAGCGGCTGCGACTTGCCCAAACTTAGGCGCGGATGCAGATTCCTGCAAGTGGTGCAGACCCTTCTGGATGACCGTCTCGCTTCTGGGAGACGGACGGGCACACACTCAGTAGTACGAAAGTAGTAAGAAGAACTTCTCAGTCACGAGCCATGTAAGCTTACGGGCAGTGTCGCCACGGGTGGGCTCCGTGCTGCGCCTGACGCTCCCAAGCTATTGACAGGGCTGGGGTAATGGGAAAGTTGTTACCTCTTGATCCGCCTCGTTTCGCCGGTTGCCCGGCCGGCGCCGGCAGAGCGTGCAAGCACGGGAGGCCGTCAAATGACTTCCGACGCCACTCACTGCAAAGCGATCACGAAATTGCACCTTCTTGCGTTCCGAGAGGGCGTTCTGTCCCAAGAAGTGACCCTTTTTTGCACAGGTTTCGGCTGAAATCTGAAGTCTATTGCCGGTGTGGTCTGGCAATTTTGGGTCGCCTGTCGGTTTTGGGTTCAGAATTCAGGGGGTCTCGACGGCCTTTGCATCCGCCGATCCACCGCGCTAAGATTTCAGATCAGGTGGTCCACAATGATATTAAGAACCTTCGCCTCGACCGTCGTCGGGATCGCTTTCTTCTCCTGCCTCGCTGTTGCGCAAACGAAGATTTCCGGGGACTACATCGAAACCCGCAGCGCCGACGTCTATACCGGCCAGTGCTTTGCCAATGGCGAGGTCGGGCTCACTGGCGATGAAGCCATACTGGCGTGGCATATACGCGCGGGAAGCTGGAATGGCGTGAAGTTGGACGGCCTCAGCGTGGTCGTCGCAATCAAGGCCAATGCCACGCTGGGCGATCCGTATGCCGATCCATACCCGGCCAAGTCCGTGCTGATTGTCAATGCCGACGCGACTCCCACCGAAACGTTAGCCTTGACTGCGTTTGCCCAACACATGGGAGGCAAGTTACTCGCCGGGATGGTGAAGATCGAACATGCGCCTATCGACATGCAGGTTCTGCACGAACGTCACGGCCGTGCGCTTCTGCGTGCGGGCAGCTTCATCACCGTGCAGACGCGCGCCATCAAGGAGAACGACCACCTCTGTGGAAATGAGTCAACGTTTTATCCGCCCCTGACCGAGGTGGAGCACGCCATGCCGGCCGTCGCTATCACCGATGAGTACACCGGCAGCGAGCTCGGTACCACTTGGACGCTACACGATCAACGCAGCGCTTTTGTTGGCACATTCTAAGAACGCAGTGGCTTGAACTGCGCGGAACCATTCCTTCGCAGTGTTGTAGGCGTCACACCCCGATTCTAGCGGTGGTCCAAATGAACTTGGCCTTCGCCGATGGTTGGCTCAAAAACCACGCCGGGGTCGTGCTCTTGACCGCAGTCACTGCCTGGGCTGCTCCCAAGGTCGAGAACCTGGGACCATGTACCGATCAAGCCCTGTCCCCAGCGGTATTGAGAGTTCTCGCTTCGCAAGGCTATCGCGTAACCCTGACCGACGGCTCTACTGTTGACCTCTGGCCACGATCCGAAATTGCCTCGACCACCAGGGCGCGCGAAGATGCCACTTACTCGCTTGCGCCCTCAAGCTTCGTCGGTGTCATCCACTTCGAGAAAAACACCCGCGACTATCGAGGCAACGCCGTAGCTGCCGGAACTTATACCTTGCGATACGAATTGGAGCCGAACGACGGGGATCACTTGGGCACCTCACCAACGCCCGACTTCCTGCTGCTGGTTCCGGCGGCGGCTGATGCCAATCCCGATCAAACTTACACTTTCGAGGAACTGGTTGCTCTCAGCCGCCAGGTGACCGGCACAAAGCATCCCGCACCCTTCAACCTGGTGCCTCCGAACGCCAAGGCTTATCCTTCCGTCGCGACCGATCCTGAGGGTCGCACGATCCTGTCATTCAAAATAAAGACGTCTTCTGGAGACTTACCGTTTGCTCTCGTGGTGAAAGGCACGACCAGCGAATAGCGAAATCACTCTATGCCGACTAGAGCTTTGAAGCTGCACGGACCCTATTGACATCGAATCCGTCGTGGAACCATGATGTTCGCATCCACGCATCACCAACTCTAACGAGGCCCTCCCAATGAGCGTCAGAGACGATAGGCCTGCGGATGTTTCCCGCCGAAAGTTTCTTAAGATTTCCGGAATTGCGGCATCGGCTCCCCTGGTAATAGGCACGAGCGTCATCGAAGTCCAAGGGCAGGAGGTCGCCGTCCACGGTCCTGCCGCGGTTCCGGTCGTCCTCACGGTGAACGGCCAGCGCTTCGCCGCCGAACTCGAGCCCCGTGTCACGCTTCTGGACGCGCTCCGCCAACGCTTCGACGTGACTGGTCCCAAACGGGTCTGCGACCGCGGCGAGTGCGGGGCCTGTACTGTGTTGATCGATGGACGTGCCGTCTATTCCTGTACAACGCTTGCCATTGAGGCACAAGGCAAACAGATCATCACCGCCGAGGGTCTGAGCGGTCAGAACGAGCCCGACCGCACCCAGGCCGCGTTCGTAAATAACGACGCGCAGCAGTGCGGCTTTTGTACCCCTGGTTTCACAGTTGCCACGAAGGCGTTCCTCGACAAGCATCCGCATGCGACCGATGCCGAGATTGCGCACGGACTCGGCGGCAATCTGTGCCGCTGTGGGACCTATCGCGGTATTCACGGAGTGGTAGCGGAGATCACAGGCCGAGAGCCGAAAGGCAATGCCGGCACAACCATGATCGTCGACCGCCTCGCCACATCTTTGAAAGGAGACGCGTGATGCCCGATCAGGACCAATACAGCTGGCCGCCTCCAGAACAGAGAACCTACATCGGTCGCCGCATGGGACGCGTCGATGGCCTACTCAAGTCCACCGGGCACGCCAAATACACTTATGACTACAACCCCAAAGGGCTGCTGTACGGCGCTTTTGTGCGTTGTCCCTATGCTCATGCTCGCATCCTCAAGATCGACACCAGCGCCGCTGACAGCATGCCTGGAGTCAAGGCCGTAGAAATCGTGCAAAAGGCCGGCAGCGAGATTTACTGGGCCGGCGACGAGATCGTCGCCATTGCTGCGGCTGACGAGAACACAGTGCGTGACGCGGTTCGCGCCGTCAGGGTCGAATACGAACAACTCCCACATCTCGTCCTTGATACGCAAGAACCGCCGCGCAACATGCCCGCCGATACCACCCCTCTCAGTCTCGAAGATCTGGAAGATATGTTCAGTAATCAGGTACCCGCGGCGCAAATGACGAAGGAACTCAAAGAGCGCGGCATCAGCTTCAAACTGGAAGACGCGCCCCTCGATCGCGTGCCGTCAAACATCGCCGAGGCAGTGAAGTCTGCGCAGCAGAAGCCGCCGCAAAAGAAGGCGCCGACCTGGTACAAGCCCGCCGCAGCTGAAACGCAAGGCGATTCGGATGCCGCATTTCAGGCAGGCGATCTGGTGATCTCCGAAGGTGTTTATGGACTGCCCATGATTACCCACTGCTGCCTCGAATCGCACGGCTCAGTTTCAGAGTGGACGGATGAGCAACACTTGCTGGTACACGCGTCGACGCAATACATCTCTGGCATTCCCGGGCAGATGGCGGACGCCGTGGGTGTTCCAGCGTCCAATATTCGCGCCGTGCTGGAGAACATCGGTGGTGGCTTCGGCAGCAAATTTGGCCCCGATCGTTGGGGTATCTACAGCGCAAAGCTCTCGAAAAAAGCCGGCGGTGCGCCAGTCAAGATGATGCTCACCCGCGCCGAAGAACTCGAGGTCGCGGGCGCCCGTCCTTCAGCTCATGCACGGGTGCGTGTCGCCGCGAAGAAGGATGGCACTCTCACCGCTTGGGATTCTTTCGGCTGGGGCACGGGCGGACCTGGCGGAGGCGGCTCGCCTCCAATTCCCTACCTGATCCGCGACCGCGTCCCGAATTACCGCACGCAGTGGACCGCGGTCGTCAACAACGTCGGCCCAGCCCGCGCATGGCGCGCCCCCAATCATCCGCAAGCGTGCCTGATTACGATGGCGGCGCTCGATGACCTTGCGCACAAACTGGGTATGAACCCTCTCGAGTTCTTCAAGAAAAACGTCGACCTCACTGGTCCTCGGGCCAACATCTACAGCGACGAGTTCCCCATCGCCGACGATCTGATGGGCTGGTCGAAGCGCTGGCACACACGCGGCGACAGCGCTCCCGGCCCCATTAAGCAGGGTCTGGGTATGTCGATGCACACCTGGGGCGGACGCGGCCACCAAAGCGAATGTGACCTCACCATTCAGCCCGACGGCTCCGTCACCATCACTATGGGCACGCAGGATCTGGGCACCGGCACTCGCACTGCCATCATGGCGGTTGCCGCTGACACGCTCGGCCTCTCCCCGCAACAAATCACCTTGCTCTACGGTGACACGCGCTATCCCATGTCCGGCGGATCAGGAGGCAGCACAACCATAGGCGGTGTTTCCTCCACCACGCGCCGCGCGGCCGTGGATGCGCGCGACGCCCTCTTCGTCAAGGTTGCGCCCGCACTCGGTGCCAGCCCCGATCAGCTTGAATGCGCGAATGGGCAGGTTCGCGTGAAGGCCAATCCGTCCAAGGCCCTGAACTGGAGAGAGGCCTGCGCCAGGATTGGCGCCGTCCCCATCAATGCTCACGGCAAGAACCTCGGCGGCCGCGATCCGCTGATGAACAGCGGCGTGGGCGGCGTACAAATGGCTGACGTTTCGGTGGATACCGAAACCGGCATCGTAAAGATCAACAAGATGGTCGCGGTGCAGGATTGCGGTCTGATCGTGTCCCTGGAGACGGCCGAGTCGCAGTGCTACGGCGCCCTCATCATGGGCATCAGTTACGCGCTCTTCGAAGAGAAAGTGATGGACCCAACCACTGGCCGCATGCTGAACCCCAATATGGAGTTTTACCGCCTGGCGGGAATCGGTGACATTGGCGAACTGGTCGTTCACATGATGGTCAACAAGTACGACGGTCGCGGCGTCATCGGCCTCGGTGAACCGCCGGTCGTCTCACCCGGGGCCGCCATCAGCAATGCAGTCGCCAATGCCATCGGCGTTCGCGTGCCGTTCCTGCCGCTCACGCCGGCGCGCGTGCTGGCTGCGCTCGAAGAGAGTCAGAAAGGAGCCGCCGCATGAATCGGTTCGAATATGTCAGCCCAACCTCTGCGCAGCAGGCCGTGGCTCTGCTCCCAACCCGCTGGGGAGATGCTGAAATTCTCGCCGGCGGCACCGACCTGCTGGGCCGCATGAAGGATCATGTCTCCACTCCCAAGCGCGTTATCAACATCAAGCAGCTCCCCGGGTTGCACGCCATCAGCGCCGAGGCTGGTGGTCTGCGCATAGGAGCGCTGGTCACGCTGGATCGAATCGCCGATTCCTCCGACGTGCAGAAGAACTATCCCGCGCTCGCGCAAGCCGTCGCCGGTGCGGCCAGCCCTCAAATCCGCAATATGGCAACGATTGGCGGCAACCTGTGTCAGCGTCCCCGTTGCTGGTACTTCCGCAACGGCATGGGCCTGCTTCCCACGATGCCCGACGGAAAATCATTGGTCGTTGAGGGTGACAATCGGTACCATGCCATCCTCGGCAATGATGGCCCCGCCTACTTTGTCACTCCGTCTACGATTGGGCCCATGCTGATCGCGTATGGGGCACGCTTGCGCATTGCCGGCCCCGCCGGATCGCGCGAGGTTCCACTCGAGAACTTTTTCCGCAGCCCGCGCTCTGACGCCGAGCGTGAGCACGACCTGAAGCCGAACGAGATTGTCACAGAAGTTCTCGTCCCCGCAGCGAAAGACGTGCGCGCCGCCAGCTACGAGATCCGACAAAAAGCGTCGTTCGACTGGCCGCTGGCCACGGCCGCGGTGGTCCTGCAGATGAGCGGAGCCACTGTGCGAAGCGCGCGCATTGTGATGGGTGCGGTCGCGCCCGTGCCCTGGGTCTCAAAGGAAGCGGCGGAGGCGATTACGGGCAAGGCGATTACAGAGTCTACCGCCAGCGGCGCCGGTGCCGCTGCCGTCAGCAAGGCGCGGCCGCTTAGCCAGAATGGCTACAAGATCAAACTAGCAGGCATTGCCGTCAAACGCGCACTACTGACCGCTGCCGGTCAAGCCGTTCCTGACGTGCGGGCGGCCAAAGGGGGTGCGGCATGATCGCGATACCCGAACGCGAACGCTTCAACACAAGCCACCGTGACAGGTGCCCCGCCCTTCGTTGGAAAGGCCTGTTCATCGACGCCGAGCCTGATCCCACCGTGCCGCCGTCGAACGATGGGCTGTTCTGGTGCATGCACACGCAGTCGTGTATCGGTCCGGATGGCGGATTGGCTGAACCGGGCAATTGCAACAACCCGCTTCGCAAGTGCCACGGCGCCGGCAAGGGCGGGTGAGATGTCGCGGCTTCTGTTTAGCTTGAGCGCCTGAGCACGTAGATGGTCCAGGGAGCAACGCATGCTTCGCTCACCCACGGATGTGTTCTGCATTGCCACCTTTCCTCCTTGACCGCGTCCTTCGAAACTGCATCTGTACCGGCTTTTGGAAGGTCAGTGACGCGGAGCACGGACCTCGCGGCTGAAGGAATTCTTCCTAACGTCATCCCTTGCTATCACGACGTGAGTTGACACGGGTCACTGCGCTCCCACGCGCGCGACGGCTAAACTAGCTGCCGGCCTATCTCTTCGGCAACACAAGTTGTGCTGCTGCCGAGAGCTGCACTTCGGGCACCTGACGTCCTGCCGCGAGGCGAAGTAGCGTTCTCGTCAGCTCGCACTTTGCGCGGCACGAGCGGATGAGGGGGACAATCGCCATGAGCGCCCCGCCTTCCTACGAGCAACTCAATGACAATTTCAGCTGGAGTGTTGCCGAGCGGCAGCTAGATTATCGGTCCGGCGACCCCATCAACATCGGCTGGATGTGCAGCGACCGCATCTGCCAGCTAGGATTGGCGGACAAATTGGCGCTGCTATGGGAAGACTACCAAGGCAACCAGAAGTGCTTTACTTATGACGACGTTCGAGCTCTCTCGAACACCATAGCCCATTTCCTTGCCCGGGAGGGCATTCTGCCCGGGGAGCGCGTGTGCCTGTTCCTGGACCGTGTGCCCGAACTCTACATCGGCTTCCTGGGAATCCTAAAGACGGGGGCGGTGGCGCAGCCGCTGTTCTCCGCGTTTGGCGACGAATCTCTTTTCGTGAGGCTCGCCGATGCCAAAACCTCGGCTATCATCACGCAAAAGAAACATCTCTACAAAGTGCGCAAGATCCGAGCGCAGCTTCCGAGTCTACGGTGCGTCATCGTAGTTGACGTGAACCAGGACTCGCTGCAGCAAGACGAGATTGCCTTCCGCATGGAGCAGACTGAGCGCATCGAGACCTTTGCCGTTTACCCCACGACGGCGGAGTCGCCCTCGGTCCTGCACTACACCTCTGGCACGACCGGCCTGCCCAAGGGAGCCCAGCACGTGCACTACTCCATTGTTTCGCAGTACCTCACCGCGAAATGGGTGCTCGACTTGCGCCCTGACGACATCTACTGGTGCAACGCCGATCCGGGCTGGGTCACCGGGACGTCCTACGGCATCATCGGACCGTGGGCGAATGGAGTTACTCAAGCAGTGTTGGACTCCGGCTTCAGTGCCGACCGCTGGTACGACTTCATCGCAAAGTACAAAGTAACGGTTTGGTACTCGGCGCCAACCGCCATTCGCCTGCTGATGAAAGAGGGCAGCGAAGTTGTAGGCAAGCACAACCTGTCCAGCCTGCGCCACCTCGCCAGCGTGGGCGAACCCCTGAATCCAGAAGCGGTCATCTGGTCGCAGCACGCTTTTGGCAAACCCTTCCACGACACCTTCTGGCAAACCGAGACTGGTTGCATCGTGATCACAAACTTTCCGGGAATGCCGATCAAACCCGGTTCGATGGGAAAGCCGTTCCCCGGAATCACCGCCACCGTGCTCGATCCGAAAACCTTCGAACCCGTGGATCATCCTGGCGTAGCCGGACTGATCGCGCTGCGGCCCGGCTGGCCATCGCAGATTTGCGGCTATTGGAACAACCAGGCTGGATTCCAGGCTCGCTTCAAGAATGACTGGTATCTCTGCGGTGATCGCGCTTCGATCGATCCCGATGGATATTTCTGGTTTATGGGCCGAGATGACGACGTCATCAACACCGGCGGCCACCTGGTCGGTCCTTTTGAAATCGAGTCAGCCCTGCTGGGGTGCCCTGCCGTTGCTGAGTCAGCCGCTGTCGCCAAGCCCGACCCCATCAACATGGAAGTCGTCAAAGCGTACGTGACCCTGAAGCCGGGTTTCCAACCATCCGATGACCTCGAACTGGAGATCATGAACCACATCCGTAAGCGGCTGTCACCCCTGGCCATGCCGCAAGAAATCGAGTTTGTTGACGTTCTGCCCAAAACGCGCAGCGGCAAGATCGTGCGCCGGATCCTGCGTTGCAGGGAATTCCATGAGCCCGTGGGAGACCTCTCCACCGTCATGGACGACTAAACCGAGGCCCGCTATGGACGAAATCATTCCCGTAGTCCGCGATTACATCATCCGGGAGTATCTCGAAGAAGGAGACGACCGCGACATCAATGAGACCACGCCCCTGATCTCCAGTGGCTTGGTGGATTCTTTCTCTATGGTGTCGCTCCTGCGGTTCCTGGAAAAGAGGTACTCCATCCATATTCCGGACGAGGCGGCAACGCCCGAAGCTTTCAATACGGTCGAGCGCATCGCCCGACTCGTACGACGATTCCAGAAGACGGAGGTCGGCAGCGTCTAAAAGGCGCCACCGTTTTTCCTCAGCTCGAGGTTTCAACGCCGATTCGAATCTAATGGTCCGAGGTGCGCTATGGCCTTCTC
>Ga0075014_100000005_pt1 | contig 118083 bp, 96 predicted proteins | sample AleBraG_ABR_2014_FD_71472 | JGI IMG/M metagenome (GOLD analysis project Ga0075014, IMG submission 71472) | Freshwater sediment microbial communities in response to fracking from Pennsylvania, USA - Alex Branch Run_MetaG_ABR_2014 | ecosystem: Environmental > Aquatic > Freshwater > Creek >... | reverse complement strand
TCGCATTCCAGCAGCAGCAAGTCGCCCTTCATCGAGCTGCGCTTCAACTCCGTCGGCGACCCCAGCGCCACCAGCCGTCCGCGATCGATCAGCGCCAGCCGGTTGCAGTACTCCGCCTCATCCATGTAATGCGTAGTGACAAAGATCGTGACGCCTTCGCTCGCCATCTGATGAATCAGGTCCCAGAATGTGCGTCGTGAAATGGGGTCCACTCCCGAAGTAGGCTCGTCGAGAAACAGAATCGGCGGCCGATGCAGCACCGCGCACCCCAACGCCAGCTTCTGCTTCCATCCGCCCGGCAGCGAACCAGTGATCTTGTTCTCGTGCCCAACGAGCGCTGCCATGTTGACGGCCCACGCAATTCGCTCGTCCACCGCTCTGCGGGGCACGTTGTACATCCCCGCAAACAGCCGCAGATTTTCTTTCACCGTGAGGTCGTTGTACAAAGAAAATTTCTGCGACATGTACCCGATGTTCTGCCGCACCGATTCCGGATCGCGCGCCACATCAAATCCCGCCACCGTTGCCCGTCCCGCCGTAGGCCGCAGCAACCCACACAACATACGGATGGTCGTCGACTTCCCCGCGCCATTTGGCCCGAGAAATCCGAAAATTTCTCCCCGCTTCGTCTCCAGGCTCACGTGATCCACGGCAACAAAGTCGCCAAACTTCTTCACCAACTTGTCGACAACCACAGAGGAGGCAGCATTCATGCGCTCTTGCCTCCCGCCACCGCATCCACAAATAGATCTTCGATCGTCGGCGTCACCTGCCGAATCTCATCGAACGGAACCTGTGCCGCCCTAAGTCGTCTTTCCAGTTCCGGAATGCGATTCCCGTCGCTCTTCACCACGACATGCACGCCGTCTCCCGTCAGCACCAGGCTCACCACTTCCGGAAACTTTCCCACTTCTTGGCGCAACCGGCGCGGGTCCTCCGACGTTATGGAAAGTGTCGTCCCTTTCAATTGCTGCTTTAGATTCTTCGGCGTGTCGCAGAACAGCAGCTTCCCCTGATGCATAAGCGCAACCCGGTGGCACCGCTCTGCCTCATCGAGATACGCCGTCGAAGTCAGAATCGCCACTCCCTCCGCCACCAGGGCATAAAGAATGCGCCAGAAGTCGCGCCGCGAAACCGGATCCACACCGTTCGTCGGCTCATCCAGCAAAATGACACGTGGCCGATGAATCAAGGCAGACACCAGCCCGAGTTTCTGCTTCATGCCGCCGGAAAGTTTTCCCGCCAACCGCGACCGGAACTCGGTCATACCGGCCGCCTCGAGCAATTCCAGGGCCCGCGGTTCGCGTTCTGCTTTCTTCACCCCAAAAAGGTCCGCATAAAAGCGAATGTTTTCATCCACCGTCAGGTCTTCATATAGCCCGAAGCGCTGCGGCATGTAGCTGAGATGATGTTTCGCGCTCTCCGGATCGCGCACCACATCGCACCCGCCGACCATGGCCGTCCCTTCGTCTGGCGGCAGTACGCCCGCGAGCATGCGCATGGTCGTTGTCTTGCCCGCACCATCCGGCCCCACCAGCCCGAAAATCTCTCCCGCCTTCACCTCGAACGTCACGTGGTCGACCGCCTTCACTCCCGGAAAGCTGCGCGAGAGCCCGGCCACCACGATCGCGGGTTTCGATCCGTTCGTCACTGCGCTCCCGCACCTGCATTCGCGTTGAGATCAATCTCCGCGTCCGCCGGCATTCCCGGCTTCAGTTCGTGGTTCGGGTTTTCCACATCGATCTTGATCCGGTATACCAGCGTGACCCGTTCCTGGAACGTTTGGACGCTTTTCGGCGTAAACTCCGCCTGCGGTGAAATGAACGAAATGCGCCCCTTGTACGTCTTGCTGGGATAAGTATCGGTACGAACCGTCGCCGCCTGCCCCCAGCGGATCTTTCCCAAGTCGGTCTCCGGCACGTAGGCGCGCAGCCACAGGTGATCCATATCCGCCAGCGTCGCCACCGGCGTTCCCGGCGAAACCACTTCCCCAATCTCCGCCTGCCGCACCGTGATCACGCCTGCCGTCGGCGCGAGCAGGGTCGCGTTGTCCAACGTGATCCGCGACAAGCCCAGGCTCTCGCGTGCCTGTTTCACGTTCGCCTCCGCCACCGCAATCTCTTCCCTGCGCGCCCCCTCCACTGCCTGGTCGTACCGCTCCTTGGCCTGCTGGAAGACAGCTTGCGACCGTTTCAAATTCGTATCTGCAACGTCGCGATCCTGCGCCGAGATCGCGTCCTTGGCAAACAGCTGCTGCGCGCGGGCAAAATCGAGCTTGCGCTGGTCCAGATCCGCCTGTGCCTGCAGCATCGCCTGCTGCGCCGCCTGCACTTCCTGATGCCGCGTGCCCGCCAGCGTCAGCGCCAGGCTCGATTCGCGCACCCCGAGGTTCGCCCGGTCCACATTCACCCGCTGCCGGAAATCATCCGTATCGAGCCGCGCCACCAGCGTTCCAGGCTCCACCCACTGCCCTTCCTCGATCGGCAGCTGCACGATCCGCCCCTGCACCTTGAAGCTGAGCTGGCTCTCATGCGCCTCGATGTTCCCGGAAAAGCGCAGCTTCGTCACCGGCGCGCGATCGTTTTTCCAGCGCGGATAGAAATACACACCCGCGGCCACCAGTACCGCGAGAATAATCACAATCGGAAGACGTCGTTTCATATTCAGACCTTCAGCATTTACTGCAATCCGAGATAGCGTTCGTAATTCTGTTCCGTGCCGCCCACCGCCCGCGCCAGCGCAAACTTCGCATCCGTATGCCGCGTGACCGCAACAATGTAGTTCTCCTGCGCCCGCGCCAGCGAGTCCTGCGCGTTCGTAACCTCAATGTTGTTGGTCACTCCCGCCTTGAACCGCTCCTGCGCCAGATCTAATTCCTGCTGCGCCAGGTCGCGCCCTTCCTGCGCCACTGCTACCTGATCGTTCGCCGAATCCAGGTTCAGCAGCGCCTCGCGAATCTCTTCTTCAATCCCCAGTTTCAAATCGCCCAACTGATCGTCCACCCGCTTCATGCGCGCCGCCAGCTCCAGGGCCTCGCCCTTGCGATCGCGGTCGTACAATGTGATCGACAAAGTGCCCTGCAACATCCCCGTGCCCGGCAAGTCGCCCATGCTGCGTCCAAGAAATCCGTAGTTGCCGCCAACCGAGAATTTCGGCCAGTACCGCGCCCGGCTCGCCCGCTGCTGCTCCATCAACACCAGCCGCTGCGTCTGCAACGACAAGTAATCCGGACGCCCCAGCAGCGACGACTGCAGCAACTGCGCCAGGTCCTGCTTCGCCTGGGACTTGAATTGCAAAACCTCCGCCAACTCGATCGGCGTCCCCGGATTCATCCCAATATTCCGCGCCAGCACTAGCAACGTCTGCTGCGCATCGTTTCGCGATTCCAGCAGCCGCTGTTTTTCGTTCGACAGCTGCACCTGCGCCCGCAGCACATCCACTCCCGTCGCCACGCCCGCGTCGTGCCGGTCGCGCGCCAGCTTGTAGAGCGCATCCGCCGCCGTCACCCGCACCTGCGCCGCCTCCGCTCGCGCCTGCGCTACCTGCGCATTCAAGTACAGCCCGGCAATCTGCCGCACAATCTGGTCGCGTGCATCCTGGTAGTCCCGCCGCGTCACTTCCACCTGCTGTTGCGCCGACTTCCACGTATGCCACGATTGCAAGTCGAGCACCGGCTGGTCCGCGTATACGCGAAAATCAAAATTAGAGAAGGGCCCCACCACCGCCGGCGCGCCCGGAAGCGAAATTCCAAAAGCCCGCAGGTTGCGGTTCTGCAGGTTCACCAGGTTCTCTTCCCGCACCCGCGGCAACAACGCCGAGAAGCGCCGCTCGCGCGTGCCCTGCGCCTCTTCCAGCCGCGTCTCGCCTACCAGTACGCGCAGGTTCGCCTGCAATCCCTTCTGCACCGCTTCGCGCAGCGTCAACCGGTACGGCGCATCCTGCGCTACGCCGATGGCTCCGCATCCCACTAGAAGAACTAGAAAGACCACACCACGTTTCATCGCACCGCGCCCTTCCTCGCGCTGACAGCGGCCCATAAACTTTCAAAGCTCCGGTTCAGCCACGGCTTGAGGCTGCCTTCCGGCTGCATCGACCAGAGCATCAGCGTCCCAAACGCCGTCTGCTGAAAGACGAACGCCAGGTCCATCGCCTTCAACTCCCGCCGCACCTCGCCTCGCTCCTGCCCTGCCTGAAAAATTCCCGCCAGCATCTCCCGCCCTCGCGCCATCGTCCCCACGGTGATCTCTCGCACCGCATCCGTGCAAAAAGCGGAAAGCAAACTCCGCGTCAGCGAGCGGCTGTGTCCCGGCTCTTCCGTAATCCGATGCAGAAGATCGCGCAGCACATCGTGCGTGCTTGCCTCGCCGCGGTCCGCCCGCGCCCGCGCCTCCTCCACCTTCCCTAATTGGATTTCCGCCAGAACGTTGAAGACTCCTTCTTTACTCGGAAAATAGTTGAAGAACGTTCCCTTCCCCACATCCGCCGCTTCTGTGATGTCTTCCACCGTGGTCGCGAAGAAGCCGCGCTCGGCAAACAGCCGCATAGCGCAGCGAAAAATTCGCTCCCGCGTCTCCGAGCGCTTGCGCTCGCGGCGGCCCAGCTCGGGAACTTGCGGATTGGAAACTCTCCCCATTGCGACCTTAAGTCAATGTCGACTGACAGTCATATTCTAAAATCAAAAAGGTCTGTTCTGTCAAGAGGGGAAACTGTAGGGAGACTCAAGCGAGATCCGGAACAAGCCTTCCGGCGGCGCGGGAGTCTTTGTTCCGGAGCCTGTACGGGGGAGTGGGCCGCAAAACTAAGGGTCCCGCGGTTTGATTGCGGCTGTTCGTCTCGGCCAGTAGCTCGCGTTAAGACCCTTGCCGACCTGCTTTCGCCGCTTCCTTGCGGTCGCGACGTGCGATCTAAGCTCGGGCTCCGGGCTTACCGCCAACCGGACAAACTGCCCCAATTCCTCGGGACCCTATCTTGCCTCTGACGGTGCTCCCTGTTCTCCTCGACCAGCGCTTTGCTATAGACCCTCACTCGACCTTCGCCACTTTGCCTTGCGGCCGCAGTGCGATCGAGCTCGAGCCCCGGACGCCGCACCAACCGGAAAAACTCAGAAGCTGTCAAAGAACGAAACCGAATCTACGCCGATTATTTTTTCGTCAATACATTCCGCCCCTGTTTTTAGCGCCTTTATTTTCAATGGAGTGCAGCCCATTCACAGACCAGTGACAGAAAATTGGTGCAACTGGCGCGCCCCTCCTGTCAAGTCCACTTTCGACTCCTCATTTCTCGCGGTTCCTGCGCATTTTTCGGATCCGGAGCCACAAGCGGCGCTACGGGCCCTGTTGTGGAAATCAACATCCCTGTCAGTATTTATGCGGCTTCCATGCGATCACCCTCCCAGCAGTTACAATTCATAGTCGGTTCTATGGGAGGTTAGACAAAGCTATGCGCCACAGGATACTCATCCTATTGACCATCGTTGGCCTGGCGTACGTTGCTCCTGCCCAGAAAACGAGCCCCGAGCAACGCGCCGCCCGCTATTTCGAATCCGCGCGCAAGCAGCCATCGCTGCTCCTCGCTTTTCTGCGCGACATGCCCAAAGGCGGCGACCTGCACAGCCACCTCTCCGGCGCCATCTACGCCGAAAGCTTCATTGACTACGCCGCCGAAGACGGCCTCTGCGTGGACCGCACCACCGCTCAGATGATGAAAGGCCCCTGCGAGTCCTGCGAGAAGTACACCAGCAAGCCCGCCGTAAAGTGCGCCTACGGCGACCACATCCTCTACAACTCGATGGTTGATGCCTACTCCATGCGCAACTGGAACCGCGACGAGGAATCCGGCCACGACCACTTCTTCGCCACCTTCGACAAATTCGGCCCCGCCAGCCACGGCCGCACCGCCGACATGATTGCCGAAGCCACCTCTCGCGCCGCCGCCGACCACGTGCAATACCTCGAACTGATGAACACCGCCGACGGCCCCCACGCCCTCACCCTCGGCGCAAAAATGGGTTGGGACGACGACCTCGCCAAGCTACGCAGCCTTCTGCTCGAGTCCGGCCTGCAAGAAATGGAGACAGCCACGCGCCAGACCGTCGACTTCGAAGAAAAACACGTCCGCGAACTCCTGCGCTGCGACTCCGGCGATCCCGATCCCGGCTGCAAAGTCACCGTCCGCTACCTCTACCAGGTCCTCCGCGGCCTGCCAAAAGAACAAGTCTTCGCCCAGATCCTGCTCGGCTTCGAACTCGCCAAAGCCGACCCGCGCTTCGTCGGCCTCAACCTCGTCATGCCCGAGGACTGGTACGTCCCCATGCATGACTTCCCGCTGCACATGAAAATGCTCGGCTACATGCACGAGATCTATCCCGGCGTGCATATCAGCCTGCATGCCGGCGAACTCGCGCTCGGCCTGGTCCCGCCCGAGGGTCTGCGCCTCCACATTCGCGATTCCATCGAGAAAGGCCACGCGGAGCGCATCGGCCACGGCGTCTCCGTCATGCAGGAAAACGACCCGATCGAACTCCTGCAAGAAATGGCCAAGGCGAACGTCCTGGTCGAAGTCTGCCTGACTTCAAACGACGTGATTCTAGGAATCCGCGGCGCCGAACACCCGCTGCCCATGTACTTGAAATACGGCGTCCCCGTCGCCCTCGCCACCGATGACGAAGGCGTCTCCCGCAGCAACATGACCCAGGAATGGAAACGCGCGGTCGAAACCTACGGCCTCACCTACGCCGATTTGAGGAGGCTCGCCCGCAACAGCCTGGAACACAACTTCCTGCCAGGCGAAAGCCTGTGGGCTGACGCCAAAGCGTTTAAGCGAGTCGCCGCCTGCGCTACTGACTCTCCTTCCGCAGAGAAACCGTCCGCCACCTGCGGAAAGTTCCTCGAAGGAAATGAAAAAGGCAGAACGCAGTGGGATCTTGAGCGCGCCTACACCGCGTTTGAGAAGAAGTTCTGATAGGTCGATGTCGATGTTGTCGATCAAACGAGATTTTTGACAGAGCGCAGTCTCGAAATGTGGGCCTCGAGACCGTTCGCACAACCATGGAACCAGAAATCGCGACCCCTGACACCAGCCCTCCGCTTTCCCGGCCCCTCGTCGATCGCTACCTCCGTCTCCTCGGCCTGACTCGAAGTGCGCCGTCCCTGCCCGCCCTGCACGAACTCGTCACCGCCCACCTCTACCGCGTCCCCTTTGAAAACATTTCCAAGCTCTACCACCGCCACCGAAGAAAACTAACCACGCTCCCCGATATCGCTCTCTATCTCGACGGCATGGAGCGCTATCACTTCGGCGGCACTTGCTACGCCAACAACTCACACTTCTGCGAACTGCTCGCGAGCCTAGGCTACGCCGCGCGCTTGTGCGGAGCGGACATGAGCGCCCCCGACGTCCACGCCGCCATCATGGTGCGGCTCGAGGGCCGCGAGTATCTGGTAGATGCGGGCTACGGTGCCCCCTTCTGGGAGCCCATGCCGCGTGACCTGACCACCGATTTCGAGATCACCCTCGACCGCGAACGCTACGTGCTCAAGCCGGAGGATGCCGACGGATCGTCCCGCGTGGAGCAGTACAACGACGGCGTCCTCCGCCACACCTACCGCGCCAAGCCCGCAGCCAAGACCATCGCAGACCTCGCGTCCGTAATCGCCGATTCGTTCCGCCCCGACGCAACTTTCCTGAACGCGGTCGTAGCCGCCCGCTTCTCGCCCGCCCACTCGGTCGTAATTCGCAACCTCAAGCTGACCGAGACCCGCGCCGGCGAGTCAGTCGAGCAAACGCTCAAGAACCGCGACGATCTCGTCACCGAGATCGCCACCCATTTCTCGATCCCGCAAGAAATCACCCGCGAAGCGCTCGACGGTCTCGGAGGCTTCAAGGACATCTTCGCCTGAGGCTCTTGTGTGTCTTCCAAGCAGAGAGCCACATTTGCGATGCTGTCCAACGCGGCTTATCATTCCGCGCATGGCAAAGTTGACGATTCAACAGATTCGAAACTTGGCTCGCTCCATCATCGCGGACAACCCCGGAGGGATCCGATACAGCGTTCTGATCGACAAAATTCTCCAACAGAATCCTGAGACTCCAAGAAACACTGTGAACGGCGCCGTCTGGAACTTGGACTCGGTCTTTCCAAACGAGATCGTCAAGCCAAGCCGCGGCCTCTTCAAAACTCTTGCAAAGGGCGAAAGCGAAACTGTCTCACTAGGGAGCAATGAGCAAATCGCAGAGACTGGCATGAAGGTCAAGGAGTCAGACTTTTACAAACCGTTTGCAGAATGGCTCAAGAACGACCTGGATGAAGTCACCGTAGTCGCTCCGCTCGGGGGAGCCGGCCTGAAGTCCAAGTGGGGAACACCTGATGTAGTGGGCATCTACAAGCCCCTTGCGAGTAATCTCATCAAATTCGACATCGAAATCGTGTCGGCGGAAATCAAGATTGAGCAGGCACCAGTAATTGCTTTCGGCCAAGCCGTCGCGTACAGGCTCTTTTCGACTAAGACATATATCGCCATGCCGACGGCCCTCACCGAAGAAGACAAGAGCCGCTTAGAATCACTCTGTATGCTGTTTGGGGTTGGTCTCGTTCTCTTTGACCTGAACAAAGAGGCGCCACGGTTCAACGTACGAGTACGGGCACAGCGGTTCTCACCAGACATGTTTTACGTCAACGAGTTCGCCGATCGACTGAAGCACCATGACGCCGAGGTATTCGAAGAGCTTTTCAGGTGAATCGCCTTTGCAGTTTCCCAACACCGTCACATAAGTTACTCTTATCCCCCAGAGTCGGAGCACTAACTGCTTTCAGCCCCCCGCGCTGATTCCTGTTTCCGGAGACCCCCGTGTCCACCGTCGATCACTTCTCCCGCGCCGAAGAAGCCGCGCAATACTTGCTCACGCAGACCAAGCTGCGCCCGAAGATCGGGCTGGTGCTCGGCTCTGGCCTCGGCTCGTTTGCCGACAATCTTGCGGACGCCACGCGCATTCCCTACAGCGCCATTCCCTTCTTCCCGCGCTCGACCGCGATCGGACATGCCGGACAGATGGTGATCGGCAAAGCGGACGCGATCCCCGTCGCCGCCATGCAGGGCCGCGTGCATATGTACGAAGGCTACTCCCCGCAGGATGTCGTCTTCCCCATGCGGGTCTTGGCGCGAATGGGAGTGCAGGCCGTCATCCTGACCAACGCCGCCGGCGGCATCAACACCGCTTACGGTCAAGGCGCGCTCGTCGTGATCAGCGACCACATCAACCTCACTGGACAAAACCCGCTCGTAGGCAAGAACGATGACCGCTTCGGCCTGCGCTTTCCCGACATGACGCAGGCTTACTGGAAGCCCTACCGCGAGATCGCACTTGAAGAAGCAAAGCGCCTGGGCATCCCGCCCCACGAAGGCGTCTACGCCGGCCTGCTCGGCCCGAATTTCGAAACGCCCGCCGAGATCCGCTACCTGCGCACCATCGGCGCGGACCTTGTCGGCATGTCCACGGTGCTCGAAACAATCGCGGCGCGCCACATGGGCGTGAAGGTGCTCGCATTCTCTTGTGTTACCAATATGGCCGCAGGCATTCTCGATCAAATCATCACGCACCAGGAAACGCTTGAGACCGGCGAGCGCGTGACAGGCCAGTTCGTCGCGCTGCTGCGCGCGGTGCTGCCGCGCATGGCGGCGGATGTAAATAAGTGATGTGCGTAACGGATGAATGCCCAGCTCTTGTCATGCTGAGCGGGGCGAAGCATCCCTCTACCAGCAAGCACTCGTTGCACGATAGGGATTCCTCGCTGCGCTCGGAATGACAAACGGAGGACACCATGCCCGACTCGCAATCCCGCGCTCGCCGCCAGTTCCTGAAGTTCCTTGCTGCAAGCCCACTGCTTGCCGCGCCCGCGCTCGCTTCGCCCCTTCGCACTCTGCTTGACCCGCAGCAGCCTGCACCCGGCAGTACACTGTGGAGCGAGAAGTCGGACTTCCACGGTGACGTCATTACCAGTCCCGAGCAGGCGTTCGACCTGATGGAATTCGAAGCGGCCGCGAAAAAAGCTCTGCCGCCCGCTCACTTCGGCTATCTCGCCACCGGCGTGGACGACGACGCCACCGTGCGCGCTAATCACGAAGGCTACAGCCACTTCCAACTGCGCTCGCGGCGGCTGATCGATGTTTCGAAGCTCGACACGTCCGTCGAGATCTTCGGCACCACATGGGACACGCCCATCACGCTGCAACCGGTCAGCGCGCTGAAGGCCTTTCATCCCGAGGGCGAAATCGCCGTAGGCCGCGCCGCGAAAGCGAAGGGTCACCTGCAGATGCTGTCCACCGTCTCCACCTGTTCGGTGGAAGAAGTCACCGCGGCCCGCGGCGGTCCCGTATGGCAGCAGCTTTACCCGACCAACGTCTGGGAAATCACCCGCGCCATCATCACGCGCGCCGAGCGTGCCGGATGTCCAGCCATCGTGCTGACCGTAGACCTGCAAGAGAACAGCAACCGCGAAACCCTGTTCAAGTCGCGCCGCTATGACGACCGCGACTGCACGCTCTGTCATGGCAAGGGGTTTGCCAGCTACGTCAGCCGCAAGCCCATGTTCGACGGACTCGACGTGGCGAAGGTCACCGGGCTGCACTTCTCCGGCATGACGTGGGACTTCGTGAAGCGCCTGCGCGACACAACCACGAGGAAGCTCCTGATCAAGGGGATTGTGACCAAGGAAGACGCGCAACTGGCGGTCGAGCACGGCGTGGACGGCATCGTCGTCTCGAACCACGGCGGTCGCGCGGAGGAAACCCTGCGCCCGACCATCGAGTGCCTGCCCGAAGTTGTCGAAGGCGTGCGGGGAAAGATTCCGGTGCTGGTCGATGGCGGCGTCCGCCGCGGCACCGACATCTTCAAGGCACTGGCGCTGGGCGCAACTGCGGTCGGCATCGGCCGGCCCTACGCGTGGGGTCTCGCGGCGTTCGGCCAGGAAGGTGTCGAGGCAGTGCTCGCCATCCTGCGGCGCGAACTCGAAACCGTCATGCGGCAGGTAGGCGCTCGCTCGGTCGCAGAAATCAGCCGGAGCTACGTCATCGGACCGCGCTAGCCCGCACTACTGTCCCTTGGGCGGAATCATCAGCGGCGCGGGCGGCTTGATCTTGTAGGTATCGGCGGCGGACCTCTGGTTGACGGAGAAGCCGAGGTGGCCGCGGGAGTCAACGTAGAGCAGAGGCTTCCCGACAGGCACATCGCTGAAAGTCTTCACGAAGGGTGCGGTGATTTTGTGCGCGCCGATGCGAAAGGTCACCGAGTCATTCAAGGCGTAGCCGAGCTTGGCGAAAACCTCCGCGTCTACGTTGGTCACGAGGTTGCCGAAGGGGCCGTCGGTGGCGATGACTTCTCCGGCGAGGCCCTTGTCGTCCACGGTGGCGGGCTTCACATCGAGACGAACTAGTTGTGGCAACGGAACTTCGGGGCCGACCTTCGTCCAATCCTCGCCGTTCGCTACGTGGGCGCCGACGGGGGAGAAGATGTCGCGGCCGTGGAAGGTGGAAGAAAGTTTGCTGCCCACCATCCAGTCGCGGTTGGTGATTTCGCGGGCGCCTTCGAGACTATCGCGATCGGCCACTAAGGTGATGAGGCCGTTGTCGGGAAGAACGAAGTATTGGCCGCGCTTGGTTTTGATGACGACCGCTTTGCGGGTGCTGCCGACGCCGGGATCGACGACGGCGACAAACACCGTGCCGGGAGCGAAGTAAGGCGAGGCACCGTAGAGGAAGCGGGCGCCATCGAGAATGGAAAACGGCGTGACCTGGTGCGTGAGATCCACGATGCGCAGGTTGGGAACAATGGAGTACATGACACCGCGGCAGAGCGCGACCGAGTCATCCACCACGCCGAAGTCGGTCATGAAGACGACAGTGGGAGGCTGCTGGGCGGCTTGCGCCTGGGCACCGAGACTGAGGGCAAGAACGAAAACGACGACTGCCAATCTGCGCGGGACGCGAGGCGAGTTCATTGTGCCTTCCTGGTATTGAGCCAATGAGAATATCAAGAGATTCCGTGAGATCGCGCCGGGATGCAAGGTTTTTGCTGATGGCGGGTGGCCGCGTATGATCTGTCATGCCGCAGGCGGGCGGCTATAATTTCCGTGTAGACATTCCTCAGGAGGCGCTAATGGCCGAAGTCATTCCCGCAAAATACCGTGATCTGTTCGAAAAGAAAGCATTTGCCAGCCTGGCTACGCTCATGCCCGACGGCTCGCCGCAGGTCACGCCGGTGTGGGTGGATGTAGAAGGCGATCTCCTCCTCTTCAATTCCGCCAAGGGACGGCAGAAAGACCGCAACGTGCGGCGGGATCCCCGCGTGGCTCTGGCGCTGGTCGATCCGCAGAACCCTTACCGCTATCTCGAGATTCGCGGGCGGGTGGTGGAGATCACCGAACAGGGTGCGGCAGCGCACATCGACAAGATGGCGAAGAAGTATCTTGGGGCGGATAAGTATCCCTATGGGCAGCCGGGCGAGGTGCGCGTACTGTACAAGGTTCGTCCGGAACACACGACGATGATGGGGTAAAGCGACCTCGGCGCCTAGCGTGTGAGGGGCTGAAGCCCCGCATTTCTGGTGCTGGCTACGGCGCGGCTGAAGCCGTGGCCCTGCAAAAACGGATTCTTGATGCCCAGCGCGGATTCTGATGTCAAAAACGGATCGTTGATGTCGCATCAGCGACATCGGTGGTAAGAGGCGCTCTATTCCAACGTTCAACTTGTGCTTCCTGGGATTTGGCAATGTGAATCGCGCGCTGGTGCGGCTGCTCGAAGCGCGCCGGGCGGAGTTGCGGGAGAACTACGGGATCGAGTATCAGATAACGGGAGTTGCGTCGCGGCGGCTGGGATGGATCGCCAAGGCTGAAGGCCTGGGCACGGCACCAGCGTTGGCCATAAAGCCTGCTAGTGACGCCAGCGTTTCGCGGGCAGGAGCTCATTCGGTCGCTTCGCTCTCTCAGGGCAAGTTGCCCGCGCCGCACGAAGTTCGCGATTGGCTGGAAGCGGCACAGGCCGACGTGCTGTTTGAGGCCACGAGCCTCAACGCCGTCACGGGACAGCCCGCCATCGACCACCTGCGTGCGGCGCTCGAGCGAGGCGCACATGCCATTACCGCCAACAAGGGGCCGGTCATTCACGCGTATGACCAATTGACGGAACTGGCGGAGAAGATGGAGCGGCACTTTCTGTTTGAATCGACCGTGATGGACGGCACGCCGATTTTCTCTTTGTTCCGGGAAACGCTACCCGCGCTGCCAGTTCAGGGATTTCGCGGGATTCTGAATTCGACGACCAATGTCATCCTGACCGGGATGGAAGAGGGACTGAGCTTCGACGCGGCGCTGAAGAAGGCGCAGGACGCGGGCGTTGTCGAGACGGATGCCAACAACGACATTGACGGCTGGGATGCCGCCGTGAAGGTGGCATTGCTGGTGCGCGTGCTGATGGGCGTGAAGGTGTCGCTGGGCGAGATTCGCCGGCAGGGGATTCGCGGGCTGAGTGCGGAGACGGTGCGGGCGGCGCGGGCGGAAGGGCGTCCGTATAAACTGCTGTGCCAGGCGCGGCGCGTGGGCACGAGAGTGGAGACCAGCGTGACGCCGGAGCAGCTGCCGTTGGCCGATCCCCTGGCGCTGATTGCGGGGACTTCGGCGGCGGTTTACTTCGAAACCGGCATTTTTGGCGGGTTGGGAATTGTCGAGGAGAATCCGGGGCTGGATGCGACGGCGTATGGGATGCTGGCGGATTTTGTGCGGGCAGTGCAGTCGTGAGCCGCGCACCCTCCGCTGAAGCGGAAGGGTGCGGCACCCGCATTTTCGTGGCGCCAGTTGCATGGGTCCGACGCTTCGCTCAGGACGACAGATCGAGAAAGTGAATTGGGTTCGGACATATGTTGACGACACAGAATGAAGCTCTAACTAAGCTAGACGTGGGCTCAGTACGCGAGCAATTTCCTTCTTTGAAACAGACTGTCAGCGGGCAGCCGGCAGTGTTTTTGGATGGGCCGGGCGGGACGCAGGTGCCGCAAAGGGTGATTGATGCCATCAGCAATTACCTTGCGCGCGACAATGCCAACAGCGGCGGGAACTATGAAACAAGTTTCCGCACCGACAAAATGCTGCTCGAGGCGCGGCGGGCGATGGCCGACATGCTGGGCGGCGACTGGGACGAGATCGTGTTTGGGCAGAACATGACCTCGCTCACGTTCATGATCAGCCGCTCCATTGGACGCGAACTGAAGCCGGGCGATGAGATTGTGTTGACGTATCTCGACCATGACGCCAACTTTTCGCCGTGGAAAGCGCTGGAGGAGCGGGGCGTGGTGATTCGGGTGGCGGAGTTCCGTCCGGAAGACTGCACGCTCGACATGGCGGACCTGGCGTCGAAGATCACGAGCAAGACGAAGCTCGTGGCGGTAGGGCTGGCGTCGAACGCGGTGGGGACGATCAACGACGTGGATGAGATTACGCGGCTGGCGCATCGCGTCGGCGCCATGGCCTACATTGACGCGGTGCACTACGCGCCGCACGGGCCGATTGATGTGCGCGGCATCGATTGCGACTTCCTGGTGTGCTCGGCGTACAAGTTTTTCGGTCCGCACATGGGCGTGTTGTACGGGAAGCGCGAGCATCTGGCGCGATTGCAGCCGTACAAGGTGCGGCCGCTGGTGAACGATATTCCTTATCGGTGGGAGTGGGGAACGTTGAATCATGAGTGCATCGCGGGGATTGAAGCCTGCGTGAATTACCTGGCGGACGTGGGTCGGAGCGTCGAGCCGGCGGCGGCGAACCGGCGGCAAGCAATCCTCGCGGCGATGCGGGAGATCAAGAGCTACGAGCGGGGGCTGGCGGAGAAGTTGATCGCCGGGCTGCTGGCGATTCCGGGGCTGAAATTTTACGGCGTCACGGATGTGCGGCGGTTCGACCGGCGCTGTCCGACGGTGGCGGTGCGCATTGAGGGAACCACGCCGAAAGAGCTGGCGACGCGACTGAACGAGCGCGGGTTCTTCACGTGGGACGGGAATTATTACGCGCTGAATGTTTCAGAAAAGTTGGGCGTGGAGCCGACCGGCGGGTTTCTGCGCATCGGGTTGGCGCATTACAATACGGCGGAAGAAGTGGGGCGGTTGCTGGCCGCGCTACGGGAGATTGTGGGGAAGTAGAGCCGTTCTTGTTTTGAAAGGGCGCGGCTTCAGCCGCGCCGCTCAAGGCTCTCAGTCGATCGGCCTTTAGGCCCCGAGGGAACGTTCCCTCAGCGGCTAAAGCCGCCTTTATCTGGCGAGTTTTACGGCACGCCTGAAGGCGTGCCCCTTCAAAGCGGGTTCATGCCGACTGAGCTTATGTGGCTAAGTAGACTTATGAGGTTCTAACATGCGCTGGGTTCTGATTGCGGTGGCGGTGCTGGTGGTTTTCATGATCGGGTCGAAGCTACTGTCGGCGAAGGCGGCCCCGGCGGTGGGAAGCCTGGCGCCCGATTTCACGCTGACTTCGCAGGAAGGCACTCCGGTCAAGCTGAGCGACTATCGCGGCAAGTGGGTGGTGCTGTACTTCTATCCCAAGGACAAGACGCCGGGATGCACGCTCGAAGCGCACAACTTCGAGCGCGACCAGGCGAAATTTTCCAAGCGGAATTCCGTCATCCTGGGCGTGAGCCTCGACAGCGCCGATTCGCACAAGCAGTTCTGCACCAAAGAAGGTCTCAGCTTCAAGCTGCTGGCCGACACCGGGCACAACGTGACGGAAGCCTACGGGTCGCTGACGAACCTGGGCGTGGTGAAGTTTGCGGCGCGCCACACGTTCCTGATTGATCCGGAGGGGAAGATTCGCAAGGCGTATACGGATGTGAGTCCGAGCAAGCATAGCGCGGAGGTGCTGGCGGAGTTGGGGGAGATGCAGAGGTGAGGGGTCCTGAGCGTTAGACCGCAAAAGGCGTTGCTGGATGCTGTAGTTGGCGTAATCGCATGATACAGCAATTACGGGTGCAGCCGCCGAAGGCCACGTATAATTGCGACCGCAATGGGAGTTCGTACTATGTTTCATCGGGTTAACGCAGCAACCAGGCCCTGAGCGAATGCAGGCGCTGCAGAGGTTCCGCATAGGAGAGCTCAGAAGACGATATGAGCGATTACTTCGCTGGGTCTGATTGGTCGCAGACATACGCCAAAAAAGCACTGCCCGTTCTTGTCAGTCTTGCCGAGAGCCATAGGAAGACCACTTATACGGAACTCGCAAAAATTCTTCTGGGAGACAAGAAGTATAGGCGCCCCCTAATGAGCGCCTTAGGGACGTTGGGCCGCGCACTGGAGTCGCTGAACGAAGCTGAGCCCAAGAAATACGGGAGGATTCCACCTATCCAGTTATTGGTCTGCAACCAGAGAACGGACAGACCTGGGAACCTCGGCCTGAAGTCTCTCGGATACAAGAAATCCGAAACCGACAAAATGTCGAAGGCACTGCTCGATACGATCGTATCCCGTGCACACCAGAATATCTTTGAGTACCCACGCTGGCAGCATGTCTTAAAAGCCTTCGGATTGAAGCCGGTAACCTTGAAATTGCCTGCCCCCGAGAGCATCCTTCCGAAAATACGGCAACTTGAGCGGCACACCACAGGAGAAGGTGAAGAGCATGAACGGCTGAAGTTATTTCTCGCTCAGAATCCCAAGAGAATCGGGATTCGATGGAAGAGCAGCGCGGTGATATCGAGCGCCTCCTCCTCTCTGGGGATCGCCTTGATATCAGCTTTCGTGACGATGAGAGGTGGATCGCCGTAGAGGTGAAAGGCAAGCACTCGCCGTTGGCCGACCTTGTTCGCGGAATCTTTCAATGCGTAAAGTACAAGGTGATTTTGGCGGCACAACTGCGATATGAAGCTCTCGGAGGACAGGTCCATTTGCCGCGAACGATTCCACGAGTAGTACTCGCGTGCGGCGCTCCTTTGCCTGCCGAACTCCTGACGTTCGCCAAGTCCCTCGATGTAGAGGTGAGGTCCGGCATATCAGTGCCGGAAGATTTCGTCTCGATGCGTGCCGTCAGTTGTTGATAAATCACCTGTTTGCAACAGTTGCCCCAAATCTGGGTGCAGACTCTTGATCTCGCCTGTTTTGTCTAGCTAAGACCCAGGGGGCAGGGAGCCGTAGTCCGCACTCCTTGGTGCGGCTGGAATGCTGAACCGGAGCCGAACGTCTATTTTGAGCCTGGGGATTGCGGCGGCGCCGTCGGGATGATCCCGTCCACGAGCCGTCTCGAAAGCCGGACTGGATGGACAACGCCGTCAGATGACTTGGTCAGTACGACAAATTCATCCGCGTCCTCGCTCAGTAGTTGGACCTCTTCGCTGAGCGACGATTGCACCTTCATGAATTGCGGAAGCGTACCTGCGCCTTGGGGCGAGACGAGCAACTGAATTGTCATGGGCTTCCCACCCCCCACCGCCTGGGGAATTCTCTCGTAGACCTTCTCACCATACGACATTGCAAGAAGGATTGATGCCGAGAAGGCTGTAAGGAATCGCGCGGAGAACCCTGATCGAAACATTCTGTCAAATTCGAACAGCATCAGTAGCCCCACGGCTAGTCCTGTGAATAGCCAAAGCAGAAAAGTGAAGTCTTTGTTATGGGCACGGGAAGCAGCGAACCAGATCAGTCCGATGTACAGGGTTGTCGAAAACAGAATTCCGGGAATCGGGAAGCGGGCATAGAGTTTGAAGAAAGTGAATGGATAATCAATGGCGACGTAGGCCAGTAGAGCGGGCCCGAGCCACGTCGCAGATTCGCGCAGCAGGGTCAACATGACCACCGACGTAGTGAACGTGATCGCAAACGCGATCCGGGAGAGAAGACAAATCAATATCACGATCCACCAAATGCTAGGCTTGAACCATTGCGGTTTGTAGGTCAGCAAAGCCTTCCCTTCCTGATCCATCCGATAGACACGGAGGCCCGCCGTAGTGAGAAAGAGCAAAAAGATCAGCACGAAGGTCAAACCTGCAGAAAGATAACTCAGGCTCAAAGGCCCTTTACTTACGATTCCATATCGAGCGAAGTACGTGTTTACGATGATGTACCCAAGTACATAGAGGACCGCGGCGAATACTCCGAGGCCTTGCGCTAGGCGTGGAAACTGGGAGGCGACAGTATCGAACCAAGATTTCGGTCCCTCTGGCGTAGCGGGGTTTGCCTGGCTACTTTCGATCGACATAAGACGGGTAGCTTAACATCCATCCGTCTTTGAACTCGACCGCTTGTGGCTAAGAGAAAAATGGCATCCACCTGCAAGGGGCACGAGCCGTGTTGGCGCAGAATCGCGATTACACCAACGACCGAGGAAACAGGGCACCGGACACCAGAGCATCGCTCCCTCTGCGCGAAACCACCCTCTTCCTTTATCCTATAAACGCTCCACCTGGCTTACCTCACCTATGTCATCGACTGGACAGATCAATACGAGCGTCGCCGAAATGAATGGCGCGGCCAACGGCGAGCGCGAGCGCATCTTTGACGCCTTCCGCCGCTGGGGATACCTTCAAGCCAACCTCGACCCGTTGGGACAACTGAAGCCGCAGCCGCAGCCGGAACTGGATGTGGACAGCCCTTACGCCGAGGAAGCGCGCGAGATTTATTGCGGCACGATTGGCGCCGAGTTCATGCACATTGCCGACGTCGAGCGGCGGCGGTGGCTCGAGGAACAGGTCGAAGGGCCGGGGGCGCTGCTCGACCGGGAATTCATCATGGCGCGACTCATCCGGGCGGAAATGTTCGAGCAGGTGTTGCAGCAGCGCTACCTGGGCAACAAGCGGTTTTCGCTTGAAGGCAATACCGCGCTGATCCCGCTGCTCGACGAAGTGGTGGAGGCGGCGGGCGAGCACGGGGCGGACGAACTCGTGGTGGGAATGAGCCACCGCGGGCGGTTGACCGTGCTGCTGATGATTGCGCAACGCTCGGCGGAAGAGCTGTTTGCCGGATTCGAGGACGTGGACCCGCGCAGCGTGCTGGGCGGCGGCGACGTGAAGTATCACCTGGGCGCGACGGGCGAGTACCAGACGCGCGGCGGAGAGAAAGTTCATATCCACCTGGTTTCAAATCCCAGCCACCTCGAAGCGGTGGACCCGGTTACGATCGGGCGCACGCGCGCCAAGCAGGATCGGGTTGGCGCGGCCGGCACAACGAAGTATCTGCCGCTGCTGGTGCATGGCGATGCGGCCTTTGCCGGGCAAGGCATCTGGGCGGAAACGCTCAACATGGCCGACCTGAACGGCTACACCGTGGGCGGAACGGTGCACGTGATCGTGAACAACCTGATCGGGTTCACGACCAACTATCGCGATGAGCATTCTTCGCACTTCTCATCAGATCTCGCGAAGCGGCAACCGGTGCCGGTGCTGCACGTCAATGCGGAAGATGTGGATGCGGTAGTGCGGGTGGCGCGGATTGCGACCGAGTATCGCTACAAGTTCAAGGGCGACGTGGTAGTGGACCTGATCGGCTTCCGGCGGCACGGGCACAGTGAAGTGGATGACCCGACGATCACGCAGCCGAAGTTGTACAAGCTGATCAAAGAGCATCCGCCGCTGTGGGAGACCTACGCCAAGCATATCCACGAAGACAAGGTGCGGGCGCGGCTCAAGGAGACGAAAGAATACTTCGAGGCGGCGCAACAGAAAGTGGCGGGCATCAAGAAGAAGCCCTCCCTGCGCAGTCTGCCCAAGTATTGGGATAAGTTCTGTGGCGGGCTTTACAAGGCCGAGTATGCGGTGGAAACCGCGCTCACGGCAGACGAGGTGCAGGAACTGGGCGGGAAGCTGACCACGTACCCAGCGGGTTTCAGCATTCATCCCAAGGTGAAGAAACTGCTCGAGCAGCGCCTGGAGATGGCGCAGGGCAAGCGCGCGGTGGACTACGGCATGGGCGAGGCGCTGGCGTTTGCGAGCCTGCTGCAACAAGGCGTGCCGGTGCGGCTCACGGGGCAGGACTCGCGGCGCGGCACGTTCAATCACCGGCACTCGGCGCTCATCGACACTGAGACGGAAGAGAACTACATGCCGCTGCAGCACCTAGCGGACGGTCAGGCGCGCTGCCAGATCTTCAACTCGCCGCTTTCGGAGTCGTCGGTGCTGGGCTTTGAGTACGGCTACAGTCGCGATTATCCGGAGACGCTGGTGCTGTGGGAGGCGCAGTTCGGCGATTTCGCCAACGTCGCCCAGATGGTGATTGACCAGTTCATCGCGGCGGGTGAGGAGAAGTGGAACCTGCTCTCGGGCGTGGTCATGCTGCTGCCGCACGGGTTTGAAGGGCAAGGGCCGGAGCATTCGAGCGCTCGCATCGAGCGCTACCTGCAACTGGCGGCTCGGGACAATTTCCAGATCTGCCAGCCGTCGAATGCGGGCAACTATTTTCATCTGCTGCGGCGGCAGGCGCTGCGCAAGTGGCGCAAGCCGCTGATCGTGTTTACGCCGAAGAGCATGCTGCGGAATCCGGAGGCGTGCTCGCCGATTGAGCAGTTCATCAGCGGACGTTTTCAACCGGTCGTGCCCGATCACTTTGCTTCAGACGCTAGAAAGTTACTGCTGTGCTCCGGCAAGATCGGGCACGAACTCGAAGCCGAGCGACGCAAGCGCAAAGATCGCGGAGTGGCCATCGCATACGTCGACCAGCTGTATCCCTTCCCCGATGCGGAGTTGCGGGCGGAGTTTGAGCGGCATCCGTCGGCTAGAGAGATTGTGTGGGTACAGGAAGAGCCGGCAAACATGGGAGCGCTGTTCTACATGTTGCCGCGGTTGCGGCGGATTGCGGGGGATCGCGCCGTACTCTCAGTGAAGCGGTCGCCGAGCCCGAGTCCATCAACGGGAAGCGCGAAGGCGCATGAGATGGAACAGAAGACACTGATTGCGTTGGCGCTGACGGGACAGAAGGAAGAGTGAGCGGGAGTCCTGCAAGATCCTAATCGGCCCACCCGCCACGATGGAGGCACGGGCATCCTCGCCCGCGCTCGCGGCACGCCGTTTCCCCCGATTCCACCCCCGACTTTATATAATTCGCCGGTGCACCATGAAGCCGCCCAGGCCAACCAAGATTCTGCACGTCGCCATCGACAACGGCGGAACCTTCACCGACTGCGTCTGGATCGACAACGGCCGCATCCGCGCGCTCAAGGTGTTCTCCACGCCCGCCGACCCTTCCCAGGCCATCGTGCAGGCACTCGAACGAATCGGCCTGCCTGAACATCTCACTCTCTTCCACGGCACAACCGTCGGCACCAACGCATTGCTCGAACGCAAAGGCGCGCGGGTGGCGCTGGTCACCACACGCGGCTTCGAAGACGCCATCGAGATCGGCCGCCAGCACCGGGGAAAACTCTACGACCTCAACTGGGAGCGTCCACGACCTCTCGTGGATCGCGAACGCCGCTTCGGTGTTGAGGAGCGCACCGACAGCGAAGGACGCATCCTGACCGCGCCTCGACCGGAAGAACTGGCACGTTTGGCCGAAGACGTTGGCAAGTCGGGCGCCGAGGCCATCGCAGTCTGCCTCCTCTTCTGCTTCGCCAATCCAGCGAACGAGAAGGCCGTAGCCAATGCGGTGCGAAGTTTGGGAATCCCCCTATCGTTCTCGCACGAGATCCTCCCCGAGTTCCGCGAGTACGAACGTATGAGCACGGTGGTAGTGAATGCCTTCCTGCAGCCGCTGATGCATGGCTATCTCACGAAACTGGCGCAACGGACGGAAGACTGGCTCGCCCGCGCGGGGCTGCAATCAAACCCAGACCGGAAGTCGGCCCGCTTCTTTGTGATGCAGTCGAGTGGCGGCATCACGGCCCTCGAAACCGCAGCGCGCGAACCGGTGCGAACCGTGCTCTCAGGCCCCGCCGGCGGCGTGGTCGGCGCCGCAGCCATGGCCCGCCGCAGCGGATGCGACCGCCTTATCAGCTTCGATATGGGCGGCACTTCTACGGACGTTGCCCTTATGGATGGCGCCATCCGCACGAGTTCGCAATCCGAGGTGGCGGGCCAGCCACTGGGCGTTCCCGTGCTCGACATTCACACCGTAGGCGCCGGCGGCGGCTCGCTCGTGCGCTTCGATGCCGGCGGCGCGCTGCGCGTGGGACCCGAGTCCGCCAACGCCGATCCCGGACCAATCTGTTACGGAAAGGGAACACGCCCGACCGTCACCGACGCTAACCTCCTGCTGGGCCGTCTGCCGGCACATCGCTTCCTGGGAGGAGAGTTCGTGCTCGACGATGCGCGAACCCGCCGCGTTGTGAAAGAGTGGCTGGCAGAACAGAAGGTCGAGCTCACGCTGGAAGAGTTCGCGGCTGGTGTGGTACGAGTCGTGAATGCCAATATGGAGAAGGCAATTCGCGTGGTCTCGATCGAACGTGGCTACGATCCGCGGGAGTTTGCCCTGGTCGCCTTCGGCGGCGCGGGAGCGATGCATGCCTGTGAGCTGGCCGAGTCGCTCGGCATTCCGCAGGTGATTGTGCCGGCGCTGCCAGGGGCACTCTCCGCTTACGGCATCCTGGTCTCTGACATTGTGAAGGACTCGTCGCGGACCGTGCTGTGGCGGGCGCAGAAGAAGCTGCCTGCGCACGAACTGGAGATCGAATTTCGCAAGCTGGAGCGGGCGGCAGCGGCCGAGTTTGCGCAGGAAGGCTGGCGGGCGAAGGTGACTCACACGCGCTCCGTGGATGTGCGCTACCGAGGCCAGGGCTACGAGCTCAACATTCCCTGCACGGGCCAATTGCTGGCCGCCTTCCACGGGGAGCATCAGCGACGCTATGGATACAGTCATGCCGAGCGCGAGGTGGAACTGGTGACGTTGCGGCTGCGGACGCAGCTGGCGTCGCAATTGAGCGGGAAAACGGCGACGGAGGGCGCGGCGGCGAAGACGCCGGCTGAATCTGCGGGCATGTGGTTTGGAGGGAGAAAAATGCGGGCGCAGGTGTGGGATCGCGCGGCTTTGCGGGCGGGAAGGAAGTACCGCGGGCCGGGTGTGATCACGGAGTACAGCGCGACAACTATGGTGACGCCGGGGAAGATATTTCTAGTGGATGGCGCGGGGAATCTGGTGATTCGCGTGAAGTGAGGAGCAGGGTTCCCACTCTACGGGGCAGCACGATCTCACCCTGTCGCAAAGAACGCGACCGGGGTGAGGCACCCACATTTGAGGTGGTGCGGGCGAGAAAATCACATCGTGGGTTGATTACCTTGTTTTGAGGTAGTGCGGGCGAAAACCTGCATCGAGCACCGAATCCCACCCTTCGAAAACCGCGAAGGGTGGGGCACCCTCGTCTCAGGAAGTGCGAGCGAAAACCTCCGTCTCGCTCCGGAACCCCAGCCTCGCCGGATAAATCAGTCCCCTGCCAAATAGTATTCCGAGCGGGTGTGGACTTCGACTTTGTCGGGCGCATGCACTTCGAGGCGGAGCGTGTGCCAGCGGCCGCGCGCGGTAGCGCTGGGCGGGTGAAAGGTCAACGTGTATTGCGACCCAAACTCAGACTCGAGCTGGGGAAAGATATCGGCAACACGGGAGTAAGTGGGCAGCACAAAGGCCTTTCCGCCCGTGGAGCGCGCCAGGCTCTGGAGCACAGCATCTCCGGGAAAGGCCAGGCGCCGGTTGTGCGCGTTGATGGTATAGACGACGATGTTGGCGCGCTCAGCGGCGGCAATAACGTCGCGGAGCGTATGCAGGCTGAAATTGTCGTCGCCATCGGTCAGGAGCAAAAACATATTGCGCGTGGGATGGGATTCGTCCGGGTGTTCGCGCTGGACTTCTGTGATTGCAAGCAGCATGGCGTCAAAGAGCGCGGTCTGTCCGCTGGGATGAAGACTGCCCAGCGCCGTCTGCACGATCTGGGTGTTGGTTCCGCGGGCAGCAACCGCGGTGGAGTCTTCGGCGAAGGTGCGCACGGCGAACTGGTCGAGTTCCGGACGCACAATGCGCGCGGCGAGCCAGCTGGCAGCCGCCGTTTGCCCTGCCGACACGCCTTTCATGGACTCGCTGACATCCACCATCAGAGTGATTCGTAGTGGGACGGCGCCGCTGGCATAGAAGCCGGTGAACTGGGGAACCAGCTGACCGTCGTCAAATGCGGAAACGGCTTCCGGGCGCAATCCGGCAACGGGCCGGCCATGGGCATCGAGTGCCGAGAAAACGACCTGGACCTCTTCTACCGAGCGGCGGATGGTGGACGCCGCATCGGAAGACGACTCAGGTCGAGCCGAGTTGAGTGGGAGCGCCAGCAGATAAGCGCAGAACAGGGCGGGTAGTGACCAGTGATTCCTGAGTGTCATAGCGGGTCCTAGTGACAGGAATCGGAAGGGTCGTAGGCTTTCGTTAGTGGAAAACGCGGGGACAGAGGTTACCGACGATTGGCAGCGCTTGTGGAAAAATTCGCCACGCTGCCGACCCACCTCGCCGGGAAACGGCGAGCCTTTTGGCTACAATGTCTAGCGTGAAGCAAAACATTGTGGTGGTGGAAGACGACCCGGATATCTCGAAACTGGTGAAACACCATCTTGAGCAGGCCGGATTCGGGGTCAAGCCGTTTTCGAGCGCGCTGGGAGTAATCGGAGAAAGCGAGCGGACGCCGCCGGCGCTGTTCGTGCTCGACATCATGGTGCCGGGCGGCGACGGGCTGGAATTGTGCCGGAAGATCCGGCAGACCTCGGGATTGAATGCGGTGCCCGTCATTTTTCTGACGGCGAAGACCAGCGAAGCGGATCGCGTTCTCGGGTTGGAACTTGGGGCGGATGATTATATTTCGAAACCCTTCAGCCCGCGCGAACTGGTGGCGCGAGTCAAAGCCGTGCTGCGGCGCTTTGAGCGGCCGCTGCCGCCGTCGCAGGTTAAGGTGGATGAGATCGAGATCGATCCCGGGGCGATGACGCTGACGGTGAGCGGCCGAGTGGTGCCCACGACGGCAACGGAATTCCGCTTGCTGGATTATCTGGCGCGGCATCCTGGGCGGGTTTTCACACGCGATCAATTGCTCGACGCGGTGTGGCGCGACACGGCGTTTGTCACGCCCCGTTCGGTGGATGTCTATGTGCGGCGGATCCGGGAGAAGATCGAGCCGGATCCGGTCAACCCGCGCTATCTCCGCACCGTGCGCGGAGCGGGTTACCGCTTCGAGGGGCGCAAGTGAGGGATCGCATCTTCTACAAGCTGCTGGGAGCATTTGTTGTGGTCATTGTCGCGGCCATGATGACGCTGGACATCTCCATTGGCCGCCCCTGGCAAGAGTCCCTGACATCTGAGATCGAACAAGGGCTGCGCCAGAAAACGCTGATGCTGGCGCAGCGGGTGCAGGCCAGTCAGGGCCACGCGTTGCAGAAGATTTTGCAAGAGGAAGCGAAGGCCGCCGGCGCACGGGCGACAGTCATCGATCAAACAGGCAAGGTTCTGGCCGATTCTGAAGCGGATGCGGAAACGATGGAGAATCACGCCAGTCGGCCGGAGTTTGAAGCGGCCTTGCGCGGCGCAATAGGCAGGGGGGAGCGCCGTAGCCGGACCGTGGGGATTCCATTTCTTTACATCGCGGCGCCGATCACAAACGGGGCGGTGCGACTGGCTTACCCATTGGCGAGTGTCGAGGCGGCGCGCAGCCAGGTACGCCGCAAGCTTCTATTCGGGTCGGCGCTCGGATTTGTGGTCGCTTTGCTGCTTGCTGGCGCGGGAGCGCACTTCACATCACGCCGCTTGCAGAACATCGTGAAGTTTGCGGGAAAAATTGCGGCGGGGGATCTCACGGCGCGAATTGCGGAACCCTCGGCCGATGAGATTGGGCAGATGGCCACCGCGCTCGATAAGACAGCCCGGCGGTTGGAAGAGGATTTTGTTGCGCTGGAGAACAGCCAGCGCCAGCTGGAGACGCTGCTCAACTCGATGCAGGACGCGGTCCTCGCCGTGGCCGCGGGCAACAGAGTGCAGTGGGCGAACCGGGAGATGGAGCGACTGGTTCCGGTGCATCTGCAGGCGCCGTTGGTGGACACGGTCCGCGATCCGGATTTTCTGGAGGCGGTGATGAAGGCGACGGCAGGGCAAGAAGTGCGCGGGGTGCGGGTCTCCACGCTGGTTGCCGCAAAGAGTTTCGATGTGACCGCCGCACCCATGCCGGGAGGCGGCGCGGTCGCGGTGCTGCGCGATATTACGGGGCGAGAGCGCGTGGAAAAGACGCGGCGCGATTTCATCGCCAACGTGTCACATGAACTGAGAACACCATTGACCTCGGTTCAGGGCTGGGCCGAAACCGTGCTCGATCTCGACCATAGCAATCCCCATGTGCCGGAGTTCGTGGAAATCATCCGCAAAAACGCAGCGCGGATGTCGCGCTTGACGGAAGATCTGCTGACGCTGGCGCGAGTGGAATCGGGCGAGACGCGCTTTGTCCCAAAACCGACAGCCCCGGCGGACCTGTTACGGGAAGCGGCGCAGAGTTTTTCGGAAACCGCGGGCGCGGACAGGCTACAACTGGAGATCAAGGACGATCTTCCGGGCATGGTACTGGCGGACCAGGAAGCGATTCATCACGTATTTGCGAACTTTCTGGACAACGCGCTGAAGTACGGGAGCAGCGGCGGAAAGATCGTGCTGGGCTCGCGGCCAAGGAAGGAAACCGCTGAGTTCTACGTGCAGGACTTCGGACAAGGCATTGCCTCTGAGCACCTGCCGCGGCTTTTCGAGCGCTTTTACCGGGTGGATAAGGCGCGTTCGCGGGAATCCGGAGGAACCGGACTGGGTCTGGCCATCGCTAAGCATATCGTTCTCGCCCATGGGGGAACGATTTGGGCGGAGAGCGAACTGGGCCAGGGATCCACTTTCGTTTTTACTCTGCCGCTGGCATCGGAACAGGAAAAAGCCTGATTACCGGCACGCCTTGCGAGGTGCGGTGAGGGTGCGTTGCCCTTTCGGGTGCGGCGCTTCTTGACTTCAGCACCGCAACGCAGGACACTCAATCATAAGTGTGCACGCCGAGGACGCTCCCGACGTCCTGATGTGGAGTTTCAAATCAAGAAAGTCCCATCAGCCTGGGAAACCGATATCTCGAAAGGTCAAGGAATGGGTTCATTTCAGGAGTTGAGCCTCAGGCCAGCCGGCAATGAGGACAGCGGCGTGCCGGCAAGGGCGCCTGAAACGGCACCAGAACTCGATTTCCGGTCGTTGCTGCAACAACTGGCGGAGCGAGCTCAGTACATTACCGGAGCTTCGGGCGTGGCGATCGCGCTACGCGAGCCGGGCAATACGCACATGGTGTGTGAAGGAAGTTCCGGGCGGACGGCGCCGGAACTCGGTGCGCGGCTTCAGGTGGAATCGGGCATTACGGCCGAATGTGTGCGCACCAGGAAGATCCTGCGCTGCGACCATGCTTCCAGGGACCCCAGAGTGAATGCGGAAAGCTGTCGTGCCCTGGGGATTGAATCGGTGCTGGTGCTGCCATTGGTGATCGGCGACTTTGTCGTGGGAATTCTGGAGTTGTTCGGCGAAGAACCAGAGGCTTTTCAGGAGAGGGATGTAAAAACGCTGGAGCATGTGGGAGAGATGGTGCAGACGCTGGTATTGCGGCGAATGCAGAAGAGCGCAGGGACGCATGATTCGCGGAGCGAAGGCGACGGAAGCGCAATCACAAACCCGTCGTTTCCCGGGCTGGCCCCTGTTGCCGAAGAAGAAGCCAGCAGGCGTGCTGAGAGAGCGTTGCCGGGGTTCTTAGCGCGACTAGCTGAGGAGGCGGAGAACCGTCAACCCTGGAACTGGGGTACATGGCTGCGGCAAAGTCGGCGGAGCAACGGGTAGTCGGTATTGAAGAAGTCTAACCCCTTGACAAAATGGTACAGGCTGCATAGATTCCCGATAACGACTCAACGTGAGTCTGATACAGGTGTATGGGCATGACGAAGAATGTTTACGAGGTTCTACGGCAGAAGGAAATCGAACTGGCGCGCCTGGAGAAGGAAGTAGAAGCGCTCCGCATGGTGGCTCCGCTGCTTTCCGAGGAGAAAGCAGGCGAGATCTCAGAATTAAGTAAAAACACCGTGACCGCCGCGGCCGTGGGACAGACGCCGATACGTTTGGCGCAGCCTGCCGCCGTCTCCACCCCTGCGCCGGCCCCAGCGCGTGCCGCTGGCTGGGAAGACACGGCCAAGCGTTGGCCTTAAGAAGCTAGGTTTGCGCCGGTTGGCTGTTGGTGCCGACGCAAGAGCAGATTTTGGGAGCCCGGAGGCCTGTCCTCCGGGCTCTTCTACTAAGAGCATGATTGACAGGCACTTCGCGGCGTTTTAGGCTGCACTTAACCCTCGAGTCCATGCCACTTCGTTGAGCGTCTCCGTGCCGGAGAGTCGATTTCTGCGCGCGGCGGAGGATCCTGGTCCGATGGCCGTCGCTTTCGCGCTTTGCCCGCCCTCGCGGCGACGGCAGCCGCGCTACCAAAGTTCTGTTCCCGTGGAGATCACTGTGCTGCGCTCGGGCGTACCCCGGAGCTTTCCGGGCCGTGCGGTCGACGTAGGCATCGGCGGCATGGGGCTGGTGGTGGCGGTGGACCTGTTCGTCGGCGAGCCGGTTGGAGTGGTGCTATCGCTGGTGGAGAACAACGAGCCGATTCGGACTCGAGGCCGCGTTTCCTACCAGGATCGGGTGCGCGGAGGCATCCAATTCATTCTTCCGTCGCGCGGGCAGTCCGACCTGATTCATAACTGGGCAGTCCGAACCCAGGCGCCGTCCATTTCAAAGGTTGAGTTTCAGCCGTCGGCGGTGGAAACCCAAGCGCCTCGCTTTCTGAACGTTGCGACGGTCAGTGAGACCGTGGATGCGCCGAGATCCATCAAAGCATTGCGCGTGCCGATTGCCCTCGCTGTTCTGGGACTGGCGCTGGTTATCGCGGGAATCTGGACCTGGCAGGCGAACCGAAACGTGAAGGCTGTCGCTCCGCATTCCGTGTCCACCCGCGTGATCGTTCCCTCTGAAATCATGCGCGCTCAGGTTGTTGCCCGAACCGTACCGGACTATCCGGAGGCGGCCCGGCGAAGCGGGATTGAGGGGGTAGTCGCGCTGGCGGTCGTGATCGACAAGACCGGCCGGGTCACAGAGGTGCGGCCGATCAGCGGACCTGCGCTGCTAGCCGCCGAGGCGGAGAAAGCCGTGAAGCAGTGGCGCTTCGCTCCGTTCCTGGTTGGGGGCGAACCCATGGAAGTGGAAACGACGATTGACGTCGGCTTTCGCCTCACCGACAACTAGCTTTATTGCAACCCTGAGCGCCGCTTGCGCAGTTTGTGCAGTAGCAGAGCTCCCTCCACTGCAAAGCATCCCACCGCCAATAGAGCCAGGATGGGAGCCACTTCGTGGCGAAGATGCAGCAGATCACCGCCGATTGCAGCCAACGCGAAAATAATGGCCAGAAGATTCAGCCAGTGAAGGCCGGGGATGGCAGAGGTGTCGCCTCTCCGCCCGTGCAGGCGAAAAAAGAGCGCCAGTACTCCGATGGCGGCAATGACGACAATGGAGTGAGGACTGCTGAACGAACCGCGGCTCGTGAACAGAACAATCAGCGCGAGAACCGCGCACAGCAAGCCGGAGCCAATGACCGTCCAGCGCCTGTTCGATGTCTTCTGGTCCGTTGACAAGGTTCATCCCGCCGCGTGAACGCAGGCGGATGAGCGGCCCGCCCGAGGCGACAACTCATTGTATCGAGCGGGCAGGGATCTGGACAGCCACCGGGAAGCCAAAGGGGGAGGGGCCACCGATGCCCGTTCAGTCTTCGTGCCTGGCCTAGGCCGGAATGCCCGGAACCCATTCGGCCGTGCGCGTCTCGCTGTGATTGACCGCGTACAGCACAAGCTCGACTCGATTGGACACACCCACCTTATCGAAAATGCGGAACAGGTATTTCTTGATGGTGTGTTCGCTCAAGCTGAGTTCGCGCGAGACGTCGCGATTGCTCATGCCTTCGGCCACCAGGGCGACGACTTGCTCTTCCCGGGGCGTCAGCAGGGTCCGGCCACGATCGTTCACCACGCGCAGAGAGGGGACCTGCGAGACCACGTCGAGCAGTTCCAGCACCTGTTGGTGGCTGAACCAGGGTTCGCCGCGGGCAACGCTGTGAATGCATTTGCACAGGGAACGCAGCGGAGATTCGTCGAGGCAGAAAATTCCTCGCACGCCGGAACGCACCGCGCCGATGACCAGTTCGTGATCATAGGACTCGATTAGCAGAACAACCGGCATGTGGGGAGCTTCCGCACGAATGCGGCGAATCAGGGTGAAGCACATATCGTCGCACTGCGTGGGATTCAAGAGACAGACACTGAACGGGGTTTTGTGCAATTCATGAACCAGGGATGCGGCTTCCGCTTCGCAAGCGGACACCTTGAACTCCGGACGGCGGCGCAAAGCGCCCACGAGGAGCTGCGATTGCAGCTGGCTCGAGTCCGCGACAAGAACCGAGATAGGCTGGAATAATGTATCAGAAGTGGAACGCATAAATGTCACTCTCACAAAGAAGAATGCCCGATAGTATGCTGCTGGGAAATAGCACGGCAGTGACCTGCATCACGTTGCGAGAGAAATTTCCGATACTGAAACTGCTGGCACATCCGGAGCTGCCGAATTGTTGGCAGGGTGCCACAATGCGGGCACTGCCCGCCGGCGGCACACTGTATTCCTTGGTAGATGCCGGTCCAGATCGGGACATTTCGCCGCGATCGCGTGGAAACGCTTGTGGCACGTGCATAACGGACGCGGGAATGCGGCGAAAAGGCGGAATGAAATTGCGTGCGCCTCCTCCACAGTGGTAGACGCCACTTTTCTGGGCTTGTTGCTCACCGCCCAGAACGTTACTTTGGGACGCGTCGCCAGTAGGTGACCTGCAAGATGAGTCTGAAATTCAGGATCGGAGTGATTCTCGGACTCACGCTGGCTGGCGGAAGAATGCTAGCGCAGCTCGGAACAGAGGTGAAGGAACGTCCCGTCATCCCGGTCAGCGGGGAGACAAAGACCGGCTCGGGGCCGGAGTTACTGGGAAACGGGCTCCAGGGAGAAAGGATCCAGCTCTATCACATCCAAGAGAGCGATGTCCTGGAAGTTTCCTTCACCTTTGCTCCAGAATTCGACCAAAACGTCACGGTGCAGCCGGACGGTTTTGTCACAATGAAAGCAGCGGGCCGAATGCGCCTGGCCGGCCAGACCCTTCCCCAGATAACCGACGAGATCGAAATGGCATACGCCGGGACGCTGAACAGGCCAGGCGTCAATGTTGTGCTGAAAGACTTTCTGAAACCTTATTTTCTGGTCGCGGGCGAGGTGGGACATCCCGGCCGCTACGAATTACGCGGCGAAACTACTTTGTTTCAAGCGATTACGGTCGCCGGGGGGTTGACCGAGCGGTCCAGGCATTCCCAGGTCGTTCTGTTCCGGCAATATTCGCCGGAGTCGGTAGAGGCGCGCGTTTTCGATCTGAAAAAAATGCTGCGCACACGACAACTGGGTGAAGATCCTCGTCTGCGCAGCGGAGACATGTTGTTCGTTCCTCAGAACTTCTTTTCCAAGATCAGCCGGATCGTGCCGAAAAGCAGTCTGGGTTTCTACACAAGTGGAGGCACTTTTTAGCAGCAGGGGCGGTAGGAAATGAGCAAGGAGCTCCCGAGTTCGTCGCTGTATGAGCCCACCGCCCCCACGGTCCGCGACATACTAACGGTTTTATTCCGACAAAAGTGGACAGCGAGCGTCAGCTTCGGCCTGATCTTCGCGGCGACACTGACGTTTTTCCTGGCACGGCCGCGATACCAGGGGGAGATGAAGTTTCTCGTGACGCGGGAGCGGATGGATGCCATGGTCACTCCCGGGGTGCAGCCTGCCGTAGTGCGCCTGGACGTAGCCGAGGAAGAGCTGAACTCCGAGGCGGAAGTGCTGCGCAGTCTCGACCTTTTGCGCTCCACCGCGCAAATGCTGGGGCCGGGAACAACGTCACCGGATGCCAAGGAGCCGGCGGAAGAACTCGAAGAGCGCGCTCGCATACTGGGCAGGCGAGTAGCAGTGGAACCCTTGCGGCGCACGAACCTGATCCGCGTGACCTACCGCGCCGGGTCGCCGGAGGAGGCCGAAAAGGTTCTGCAGATCATGGCCCGGCTTTACCTGGAGAAGCACGTCAAAGTCCATCGCCCCTCCGGCAGCACCAGTTTCTTCGAACAGCAGGCGCAGCGTTACCGCGAGGAATTGGATCGCGCCGAACAGGCGCGCCTGGAAGCCAGCCTTAGCGCCGGAACCGTCGCGGCCGCCACGGAAAGGGACCTGCTGCTGCAAAAATCGCTGGACTTCGAAGTGAGCGGACGGCAAGCCGATGTCTCAATTGCAGAAACAGAACAGCGGATCAATTCCCTGCAGCAGAAAATGCAGGATCTGCCGCCGCGGGAAACGACGCAGGTGCGTGTTTCCGACAACGCCTACCTGCAACAACAACTGAAAGGCACGTTGCTGCAGCTGGTACTTAAGCGGACGCAGTTGTTGACCAAGTTCCAGCCAACGTACCGCCTGGTGCAGGAAGTGGATGAGGAGATCGCCAGCGCCAAAGCCTCGATAGCGGCAGAGGATTTGCGGCCACTACGCGAGGAAGTCACCGACAAGGAGCCCAACCGGACGTGGGCCAGCAGCGAACTTTTGCGAACCGAAGTTGAGCTCGAGGCATTGCGCAAACGCTCGGGGGCGGCTGGGGCAGCGGCCGCCCAATATCGTGAAGCGGCCATACGCCAGGAGAGAGAGGCGATAAAGCAAGAAGATCTGATGCGGGCGGCAAAGATCGCAGAGGAGAACTACGTTCTCTATCAGCGCAAACGGGAGGAAGCTCGCATCAGTGATGCGCTCGACCAGCGTGGCCTGCTGAACGTCACGCTGGCCGAGCTACCTGTCGCCCCCATCACGCCGCAGTGGGCGGTAACGACGATCTGTCTGCTCGGTTTGCTGGCGGGGAGCACCACCAGCGTAACCGCTGCGTTTGTCGCGGACCGGCTGGCGCTGACGTACCGGACACCGGCCGAGGTAGCCCGCGAATTGGGCACTCCGGTTTTGGCGTGGCTGCCGGATGTGGGCCAGACTCCGTGGCTAACTGGATTGCCGGAGAACGAATCGCGGGAGAATGCGGAATGAGACCCCAACGTTCGTCCGGCCTAGCGCTGGCAGTGACGGAAGTTAGAGTGCGGCCGAGCGAAGCCTCCGGCCAGACCTTGATCGCGACGAATGTGGGCTCGTCCAGCATGGCGGACAGCGAGCGGCGCCAAATCGATGGCCTGATTCACCAGGTGTTTTCCTCGAAGAAGGAAGGGCGCGGACGGTCGGCGGTGTTTGCCGATCTCGACGACGGTTGCGATGGGTCCGCGTTCGCGCGACTCGTTGCGGAACGGTTGGCCGACGTGGCTTGCGAGAAGACCTGCCTGGTGTCCGACGCCGGCGAGAAGTGGCGATCCTTGCGGCAAAGTGACGCTGTCAGCGGCGATGAAAACCAGGGAGGCGATGCGATTCGTCTGGATCGCGACCTCTGGTTTCTGCCCATCGCTGAGATTCTCGACGGGTCGGAGCGTGGCAAGGTTCCCAGCGCAGAGAAGATTTTGCATTTGCGTGGGCAGTTTGCCTACACAGTCATCCATGCTCCCCCGCTGGCGCGCTCTGACCACGCATGTTTGCTGGCGCGTCAGGGCAGCGGGCTCGTCCTGTTGTTGCACGCGCAGAGGAGCCGCCGGCAGGCTGCCCTTGCCGCGAAAGCGCGTATCGAGGCGGCGGGCGCGCGTCTCCTGGGGACGGTTCTGCTTGGACGGAGGTTCCCGATCCCTGCGGGCTTGTACCAAAGAGTGTGACGCGAGGCTCACCGGGCCAACTATCGCATTTCAGTGCTCGTTTCACAACCGACACACTGACACAGCAAGGAAAGAACCAGCCATGTCTTGCACGAAGAGCATTCATCTTGTTCTTGGCAAGAACCAAAACCAAACGCCTCTGGACTTCGTCCGGCGCAGGAAAGCGGCGGACAATGCCAAGCCAGCAGGAGACGACTCCAGCTTTCGTGCAAAAGCGCTTTGCGAGCATCCGGATATTCCGTTGTTCCGGGTGAATTCGCGACCAGGATGGGCGGCCGCGGTGAACCTGCTGCTTCCGGGCCCAACCGCTGGCAGCGCCCGCGGTTCACTGTTGTTGAAGATGTTCCCGGATTTTCTGGCAGCGCTCATAAGTTACCTGCTTGGCTGGTGGGTGGCCGCTTTGTTGGCACCTCAACCAGCTTTCCTAAACGACGGTTCCTTGCCACCCGACATGGAATGGACCGCCGCGGCTGCCATGGGCATCACCGGCGGCGCACTGTTCACGTTGATCTCCTACTCCGAAGGCCGATATAGAAACAGCGAGACCCTCAAGCAGCGGGAAGGGTTTTTCAAGGCGTTGCTGTGGTCGAGCGTGCTGCTGGTCCCGCTCACGACCCTCAGTGATGGGCGCGCCCTCCCCCGTTCGACCGTGGCCATCGCAGTCCTGGCGCAGGCTACTCTGCTGCCGCTATTCCGGTTGTTGTCAGGCAGGACATCTGCCCATGAATCGCGCAATGTTCTCGTGGTCGGGTGTGGACCTGTGGCGCGGCAGGTCGCACGCAGATTGGAGGAGAAAACAGACCCGTCCCGGTCGGTAAGAGGTTTCGTATCGCTCGACGGCACGGGCGGGGCGGACGTTCTTGGCAGCATCTCGGATCTTGGGCGGGTCGTGCGCGAGCAATTCGTTGACGAGTTGATCATCGCCGAACCACAGAACTCAGCCTTGACGCGCAGAGCCCTAAGAGAAGCGCGCAAGCATTCCCTGGCGGTCCGTTTGGTGCCGGACCTGCTGGGCGGCGAGTTGCAGCACGAGCAGATCGAGCACGCAGGACGAATTCCGCTCCTCTCCCTGCAGGAAGTTGAATTGCCGGCAGCGAGCCTTTTTCTGAAACGGGCCGCCGATATTGCAGGGTCTCTCATCGCGATTCTCATTCTTGCGCCGGCCCTGATCGCGATCGCCATCGCGGTCAAAATCGACTCGCGCGCGCCGGTCCTTTATGACGCACTGCGTGTGGGCAAACGCGGGCGGCGGTTTCGCTGCTACAAGTTCCGCACCATGGTGGTGAACGCGGACGCCCTGAAGGAGGATCTACGAAATCAGAATCAGCGGGAAGGCGCGTTTTTCAAGATCAAAGATGATCCGCGCGTAACACGGCTGGGGCGAATCCTGCGCCGCTACAGCCTGGATGAGTTGCCGCAACTGTGGAATGTGCTGCGCGGAGAGATGAGCCTGGTAGGGCCACGACCCCATCCCCTCGATGATGTTGCACGTTACGCCTCAGAAGATTTGCAACGCTTATGGGTGACGCCCGGGCTGACGGGTCTGTGGCAGGTGGAAGCGCGCCATGACCCGTCATTCGCCCGGAACATTGCCCTCGACCTCGCCTACATTCGGCGCTGGAGCCTGTGGCTCGACGTGCAGATTCTGGCGCGCACGCTGCGAGTGGTTGTCGCCGGCACGGGTAGCTAGGCGATGCGCGCCGGAAATTATTGCCTGGTCCGTATTGAGGACGCTGCGTGCTCCTCAGTTCGCACCGCGAGTTATCAGGTTGTCATTCTGTTCCGTTGGACGCCGCTGCTTTTCTGCCTAACCCTGGTTGTCTTTCTCTTCCGCCCTCCCGACGTGCAGTTGTATGAACTGGACCGCATCGCGTTCGCGGTGCTGGCCGTGGTTGTGCTGTGGCGCGCGCTCTTGCTGCGAAAAAGACTAAGAGCAGCGTCTTCCTTGATCTGGCCAATGGCCGCATTGGGTGCGCTAGCATCCGTACAAGCTCTTGCGCAACCTTTCGACGCACAGACCTGGAGCCTGCTGGCGGCCAAGTTCATCGTGCCGTTCACCATGTTCTATCTGGCTGGGCTGGTCTTTGAGGACAGCGAGACGACACGCCCGCTTACTTATTGCCTGCTCGCGATTTCCGCTTACCTGGCGTATCTGGCGGTCATTCAGCTTGCAGGTCTCGATTTCTTGGTGTTTCCGCGCTACATCCTGAATTCGGACCTTGGCCTTCACGCCGATCGAGCCCGCGGACCGTTTCTGCAGGCGGTACCCAATGGCGTGGCGATCACGGTCCTGGGACTGGTCGCACTGAGCTTGCTCGAACATCGCGCTGTGTCGCGCTGGCTCGGATGGGTTCTTCTCCTGCCAATACCGCTTGCCATTCTGGCCACAAAGACACGCGCGGTGTGGGTCTCGTTTGCCGGCGCCCTGGTTTGGATGGCGTGGCGCAAGCGCGGCGCGATGCGCAGGGTGGTACTGAGCGCGGCTTGCGTTGCGGCCGTTGGCGTGGCGGCCCTTTGGCTTGTGCCCGATCTCACGGCTTCCTTTCAAGACCGCGCCGAGGAGAGCGGACCGATCGAAGTGCGGCTGGCCCTGTACGAGGCTTCCTGGGGAATGATTCGGGAGAAGCCGTTTCTTGGCTGGGGGCCGAACCAGATGCCGCGTGAAATTGTGGCGCGCATGGAGCGCTATCGAATGGACGTGTACACCGTGCACAACACGCTGCTGGAAACGCTGCTGGAACTTGGCGTCGTCGGACTGGTTTTGCAAGCCATCATTTTTGTTGGGCTTTTTCGCCTGGGGCACGAACCGGCCCAGGACAGCAGCGCACGAGGATCTCCGCTCGTTGGCAGCTTGCGCGACGTATGGCCGCTGATCGCGGCTGTGTATCTGTTCAATTCGTTCTTTGTCGTCATGAACTACCAGTTTGTGAATGCGCTGATTTTCACGTTCGCGGGAATTCTCGCCGCGCAGAACGGGAGGGTACGGGATGCAGTCCTGCTGCAATACGGGCACTGAAGGCACGGCAGGCGAGACCTCGGAAGCCGGCCCGGCAGGAAGTCTTGCTGGGCGCGGCGGCGCGTGGATGACGGCGCGCTACGGGCTCAGCACGTTTGTAAATCTGGGCAACATGCTGGTTCTGACGTGGTGGATTGGGCCGCGGACGTATGGCGTATTCGTCTCGGCGGTCACCATCACCACGGTGCTGGCGAGCCTCGCGCGATGCGGTTTCGACACCTACCTGGTGCGGGCGGAGGAGGATTCGCGCGAGGTTCGCAACCTGGCGTTCACGCTGACTGCAGTCGCGTCCACGCTGCTGGCGGCGATCGGCCTGGCGCTGACGCCGTGGCTGCGGGATTGGTATCGCGAGCCGGCGTTTCCCTATCCCTACATCGTGCTGCTCCTCACCGTTCCCCTGATTGGAATGGCTGGACCGCCCATGGCCATTCTGGAGCGGCAACTTCGGTTTCGCGAGGTGGCAAGCCTTGAGTTGGGCGGACAGTTCGCTTCGTTCCTTGTCGGCGCGACATTGGCTTGGCGCAAGTGCGGGATCTGGGCTCCTGTAATGGGGCACGTGGCCTGGCAAAGCCTGGTGCTGATAGCAGCGCTACGGGCAGTGAAATCGAGATTCCGACTCACGCGAGAGCTGAACCATGCCCGAGAGATGCTCGCATTCGGCACGGGAGTTTCGGCGTCGCTGCGCGTGTGGCAGTTGCGGTCGCTGGTGAATCCTTTGCTGGTAAGCCGCTTTGCGGGACCGGAAGGAGTTGCTTTTGTCGCGCTCGCGATTCGCGTAGCTGAGGGATTGAGCTTCGTGCGCACGGCCGCCGCCCGAGTTGCGATTGCGGCACTGGCGAGCACACGCCATCGACTGGAAGCCTGGAAGAACGGGCTGAGGGACGCAACCGTGGTGCAGGTTGTGCTGCTGGGAGCTTTGCTGGCCGGATTCGGAGTAGCGGGACCGGTGGTCGTCCCGTGGTTGCTCGGAGCGCGTTGGGCGCCGATGTTGGGAGTGTATCCATTTGTGGCGGCGGCCGTGCTGATGCAGGCGGCAGTGAATCTTGAAGTCTCGGCGCTCATTGTGGCGGGAAGACAGTGGGCCGTGACGCGGGCTTATCTGTGGAATGTACTCGTGCTGCTGAGCAGTTCTCTTCTGCTCGTTCCACGATTTGGGATCTCCGCTTACGGGTGGGCCGAGGTGGCAGCCTGCGTTACCTTCTTCGGCATTCATCGGGAACTGCGAAAGCTTGTCTCTATCTCTTTCGGCCCCGTAATCGTCTGGCTGATTCCGTTTGTAATTCTTTGCAGTTGGCCGCTGCTGCCGGCGGGATGGCGAGCATTATCGATCATCCCTCTGGCGGTGCTTCTGGCGCGGTGGTTTGGCCGTTCGGTTGGCTGGGGCTCTCAAGAATCAAGCTTGACGTCGTTGCGACGGCTCAAGGCTTACGTTTGGAGCAATGGATGTTGACCCGTGTTCTTACTTTTGCTGGAAAAGCGCGGCATCGCGGGTGGGACTATGTGCGGGGATTGTCCGCCTACCACGCGGGAAAAGCGCGCTACCGGTTGCGGTCGCGAGTGTCTTCGGACGTTTTGGCCGACGCGGGCGGCAAACCGCCTGCATTCCTCTTCAGCGCCGCGGACATCGGCGCCTTGTGCAGCGCTATGCCACGCGCGGTGCGCGAGCACGTGGTGCAGGAAGCACAAAGGATCGTTGAGCAGCGCTTCGAATTTCGCGGCCTTCCCGAAGTGAAGATGGGCGCACCGCTCGATTGGCAATTCACGCCTGAGGCGAACGTTTCCTGGTTCTGGGATTTGAACCGGCACCGCTACTTCGTCACTCTCGGGCTCGCGGGCCACATCACTGGAGATGCCGGATTTCACATCAAGCTGGCGACACTGTGGGACGACTGGATTGCGCGCAACCCAGCGGGCGAGGGTAACAACTGGCGATGGCCTTTTGAAGTGGCCGCCCGGCTGGGCAACTGGCTCTGGGCTTACTTTCTACTGCAGGCGGCGCCGCGCAACGTGAGTCTGGAACATTACCTCGGGAGCATGCGCGAACATGCTCATTTTCTTGCGGACCACCTGGAATACCACTGGCCCAACAATCACTTGATGCTCGAGAGCAAGGCCCTTTACGAATTCTACTTGCTGTTTCCGCACTTGGATCCGGGTGGCGACGGAGTGGAACACGCGGGACGAGTGCTGCTGCAACAGATCCTCACGCAGGTACTGCCCGATGGCGTGCACGCTGAGTTGTGCTCGATGTATCACGAGATTGTGGCGGGAGAGCTGCTTGAGCTGATGTGCCTCTGCCGGAAGCTGCACAAACCGCTGCCCGCGCTGATCGAGTCCCGAATCGCGAAAATGCGCCGGTTTACCCGAACCATCCGGCGTAGCGACGGATCGGTGCCGTTGCTCGGTGACTCGTCGACGTCCGACACGTGCCTGCGATTTCCTGAAACAGGTTTGGCAGGCTCGGAAATGCGTTGCTGCCTGGGGTTGGCTGAGAATGCTTCGGCGAACGAGCCGGGAACTCCGCTGGAGATCTTCTCCGATTCAGGCTATGCCGTACTTCGCGACGAGGAGGCTGGCTTCCAAGCGGTCTTTGATGCCGGTCCATTCAGCCGGTGCGCTACGGCGAATCACGCGCATTGCGACGCGCTGAGCTTCGATTTGTTTTGGCGGCGGCCCCTTCTCCTGGATGCCGGCTTCTATCATGCATGGCGATCAGACGAAAAATGGAGCCAACACTTCCGCTCTACCTCGGCCCACAACACCCTGATGATCGACGGGCGGGAACAATCAGATCTGTCAGAACTGTGGGATGTGAACGCGACGGCCAAGACGCGTTTGCTCCGGCGCAGTACAGACGGCGCGCTGGCCATGGTGTGCGCCGAAACCACGCCCTATTGGGGAGATCACGCGGGCCCGCGGCACCAGCGGGAAATCTCGTGGAGCGGACGCGAGTTTGTCGTCCTGGACCGGTTGCTGGGGGAGGGGCGGCACCAGGTGCAGTGGTTCTTCCATCTCGCGCCGGGCCTGGAGGCGGAGCACAAAGGCACCTACCGCTGGCAGGCCTGGTGGGATCAGGGCAAGTTCACCTGCACCATGAAGTCCAACGTCGATCTCGACATTCGGTTCGAGTGCGGACAGCGGGATCCGTTGCGGGGCTGGATCGCGCAGTCCTCTTCCGTCGTTATTCCCGCTCCGGTTGTAGTGATTACGGCGACCGTGGATCTTCCGCAAGAAGTTGAATTCCGCTTCCAGTTGCACGAAAGACAGGGATGAACGCGAGCCCAGAACGCGCTGAGCATACGGCGCGCGTCGCGTACCTCGCCAACATGTTCCCGTCGCCGGTCGAGCCCTACGTTGGCGAGGAGATTGCGCACCTACGGGAGAGCGCAGTGCCGGTCATCGCGTGCAGCGTCTTGCGAAGCCGGCACGCGCGGGAAAAGGTTCATGCCGACATCGTCCTGTTCCCTGCCGGACCTTGGTGTTTGCTGATGGGACTGTGCTTAGGCCTGCGACATCGTCAGCAACTTCGGTCTGTACTCAGGAAGGCGGTGGACAACCGACGCGAGACGTGGCTGCGCCGGATGAAAACGTTGCTGCATACATGGCTTGGCTGTTGTCTGGCGTGGAAGCTGCGGAATGCGGAGGTGCGCCACCTGCACGTCCACCACGGCTACGCCGCGGCCTGGATCGCGATGACGGCGGCACAGGTGTTGGGCCGGACCTACAGCATGACCCTGCACGGATCCGATCTGCTGCTCGGGGCAAGCTACTTGGATGTGAAGCTCGAGCGCTGCGAATGCTGCTTCACCATCTCGGAGTACAACCGGAACGTTATACGGCGACTGTATCCCCTGGTTGACGATCGCAAGCTCGTGGTACAGCGCCTCGGCGTACCGATCCCAGTAAAGGCCAGCGCGCGCGTGCAAGACGAAGACCTTCAGTCGTGTTTCAGTTTATTAACAGTAGGGCGTCTGCATGCCGTCAAGAATCATACTTTCCTGTTCTACGCGTGTGCGCTTCTCAGGGAACAAGGGCAAGCCGTGCATTGCCGCGTGGCCGGAGACGGGCCGGAGCGCAGGCGCTTGAAGGACCTGCGTGAGCATCTGCACCTGTCGAGCGAAGTGGAATTTCTGGGAGCCATTCCGCATGAGGAGCTCGGCGCTTATTACGACGCTGCGGACCTCGTGGTTTTGACCAGCCTGAGCGAGGGAATTCCACTCACTTTGATGGAAGCGATGGCGCGCGGTGCGCTCGTGCTCGCGCCCGCCATCACCGGCATTCCGGAACTGGTCGCCGATGGGGAGACCGGGTTTCTTTACCGGCCGGGATCGCTCGAGGACTTCGCCAGCCGAGTCGCGTGGATACGCGAGCACTATGCCGCCCTGAGCCACGTGCGTCGGGCGGCGCGGCAACACGTACGGCACTCCTTTAATCGCGAACTCAACCTGCCTCGCTTTCAGCAAAGGCTGCTGCGGCAGGTGTGGGGCTGTGAGGACCTTCAAGATGCGAATCTTGTACTGCAATAAATATTCGGAAGCGTTTTCGGGAACTGAAGTCTACCTGCATGAACTGATGCAACTGATGGAGGCACAGGGGCATGAAGTCGCACTTTTCTCCATGGCCAACGAAGGCGCTCCAGCAGGTCCGAACCAGGCTCCTTTTGTGGATTTCAACCATGCCGCCGGCGTCGCGCGGAAGATTCGCCTTGCCGCTCACGCTATCTACTCCAGAGAGACAAGGCGCCGATTGAAGCGCATGATTCGCGATTTCCGGCCGGACGTTGCCCATGTGCGCAACATTTATCACCACCTCTCGCCGTCGCTGCTTTGGGAGTTGCGCGCAGAAGGCATTCCCGTTCTCTATCACCTGAACGATTTCAAGCTTCTCTGCCCGAGCTACAACTTCGTCGCCGGTGAACAGGCGTGCGAGCGCTGTGCCGGCGGCAGTTTCTGGCGAGCCGTGGCACAGAATTGCCACAGCAAAGGCAGGGCAGCGACCGCGATCCTCGCTACCGAGGCTTATACCCACCGCTGGCTGAGCACGTACGACAAGTGCGTCGATCGCTTCCTGGCGCCAACCCGATTTGTGCGGGATAAGCTCATCGAGTACGGCGTCAATCCACAGCGGATCGATGTCCTTTATCACTTCCAGCGTGTTCCGGCCACACTGGTCCGTGCCACTGAGAAGGACGACCCAATTCTCTATTTCGGAAGACTCTCCCGCGAAAAAGGCGTGCATGACCTGCTACATGCCATGCAACAACTGCCCCACGTAGGTTTATTGATTGCCGGAGACGGTCCGCAGCGCGCGGAGTTGGAGCGACTGGCCGCTTCGTTACGCCTGCAGAACGTCGCGTTTCTCGGGCGCGTAACACCCGAGGCTTTGCCATCCTTGCTGGCTTCCGTGCAATTCACTGTCTTTCCGACGCATGCGTACGAGACTCTGGGCAAAACCATTCTGGAGTCCTACGCCTATGGACGGCCAGTCGTGGCTACCGATCTGGGATCGCGGCGGGAGTTGATTCGCGGCGGCGAAACGGGACTGCTCTATCGCTGCGGTGACGTCAACCAACTGGCCGCCGCCATCGCGCTGCTCCGCGAGCGCAAGGAGATGGCGCGTGCGATGGGCGAGGCGGGCCGCCAGCTTGTGTTGCAGCGGCACTCGCCCGCGGAACACTACGACACACTTTTCGGAATCTACCAACGGATCGCGAAGTCGGCGCGTGCCATCTCCGCGCCACAAACTGCAGACACAAAGCGGCGGCTGAAAATCGCATTCATCGGCGGGCGCGGCGTGGTCTCGCGCTATAGCGGGATCGAATCCTACTACGAAGAAGTGGGCAGCCGGTTGGTTCAGCTCGGGCACGACGTCACGGTTTATTGCCGCTCGTACTTTACGCCTGCCGGACGATACCGCGGTATGGACGTCCTGCGCTTGCCTACCGTGCGCACGAAGCACCTGGAAACTCTGCTTCATACCTTTCTCAGTACCGTCCGCGCGTGTGCCAGCGACTGCGACATCGTCCACTATCACTGCCTGGGACCTGCGTTGTTTTCCTGGATTCCACGACTGGCCGGCAAGAAGACAGTGGTCACAGTGCAGGGTCTCGACTGGCAGAGAAAGAAGTGGGGCCGGGTGGCGAGGGCGGTTCTCGCAACTGGGGAATGGGCGGCTGGCCGCTTCCCCAATCGCACGATGGTTGTTTCGCGAGCCCTGCAGCGTCACTACCAGTTGAAGTATGGGTGGCGAACAGCCTACGTACCCAATGGTACGGTCCTCCGATCAGGCGCTGGTACAGACACGCTGCGGGATCGCAGGCTGACTCCTGACGGCTACACGCTCTACCTCGGACGCTTATCGCCAGAGAAGAATTGCGACCTGCTGGTGCGCGCCTACAGTCAGGCGGTGACGGATATGCCGCTTGTTTTGGCCGGCGGCTCCAGTTACTCGGATGAGTACATGCGTGAGCTTCGCAAATATGAAAGTGACCGAATCCGTTTCCTGGGGTGGACTGCAGGAACAGCGCTCGAGGAATTGCTTACGCATGCAGCGCTGTTCGTGCTGCCGTCAGACCTCGAGGGAATGTCGCTGGCGCTACTCGATGCCATGGGGGCCGGAGTGTGCGTGCTGACCAGTGACATTCCGGAAAATCGTGAAGCGGTGGAGGGAACGGGATTCACCTTCCGCGCGGGAGACGAGAGCGATCTGACGCGCATGCTGGAAATGCTTCTGGCGCAGCCGGGATTGCGGCGGAAACTGGGACGCGCGACGCAGAAACGAGCCGAGGAACGGTATTTGTGGCAGAGCGTGACCGAGCAGGTTGAAGGAATCTACTTTGAGCTGGTCGGCGGCCCCAAGAAGGCAACTGCTCCGGAGGACGCGATGATCACTTCCCCGCAGGACGCGCATCGCGTGGCATGAAACCCTGGATCCGCTGCCGTTTACTTCTTACCGCGCCGGTTTTGATGGCGGCGCTCTGCGCCGTTGCGGCTCACGGCGCAACTTACTACGTGAGTTCTTCGCAAGGTTCAGACAGCAACTCCGGACTCTCCGCACAAATGCCATGGAGAACTCTGCACCGCGTCAGCCAGGCAGTTATCATGCCCGGCACCTCCGTCCTTCTGCGGCGGGGTGATGTGTGGCACGAGGAGCTGCGACCGGCCTCGTCAGGAACTTCCAACTTGCCAATCCACTATTCCGCGTACGGAAAAGGGAAGAAACCCGCGATCTCGGGGAGTGATGAGATCGCTCCGGAGCAATGGTCGCTCGCCGAGACAGGCGTGTACTGCCTGGAGGGCGTCACGCACCAACCCACCGCACTCTGGCGGCGAGGCGTGCGTCTTCTCCAGAGCCGGTCCGAGGGCGATGGATGGTGGTACGAGCCAACGTTCCTTCGCGCATGCTTGCGAAGCGCGCATTCGCCGGATGGCGTCGAGGTGCAGATTCGAGCTGTCAACATCGACAACAACGGGCAAAGCCACATCATTTACGACGGGCTGGACCTCGAGCATGCCCTCGAGGGATTGCGAATTTTCCTCTGGTCCGGCACCGCGCGCGGCGTCACAATCGAGAATTGTCTGATCGTCAGCGAGCCGAGTGTAGCGGACGCGCCCGCTTCGGCTGGCGTCTACGTGAGTGCGCGCGCCGGCACCGTTTCGCAGGTCGCGATTCGGAACAACGAGTTTTATCCCTACCCACAAGGCTTGAATCATTGGGGCGTTTACCTCGTGCAAGGTATCGACGGATTTGCCATTGAGAACAACCGGTTCGGTCCAGCAGGGGAGGACGCAATTACCGTCTGGCACAGCGCGCACGGCGTCATCTCGGGCAATCGCGGGGGCGGCAACGGCGAGAACACGATTGACGTAAAGGACTCGCAGGTTGTCACCATCCGCGACAACGATGCGGAGAACGATCGCGAATATGACATCGTGGTGCATAGCGTGGACGAGGATGAGACCCGGGATATCGTGGTCAGCGGAAATCGTTGCCGGCGCGGAGGCAGCGGCGGGAAGCTGTCGGCGGGTATCGCCCTGCTCGGAGTGCGCCGCTGCACGGTGCGCGCCAATTGGATCGCGCAGGCCTACGGAGCAGCAATTCTTATGGTCGAGCCCACCCGTTCCTCCGGCAATCAGGTTGGCACGAACCATTTCGACCACAATGGCATCGGGCAGGACCTGCCCAGCGTCGTCTGGCAGTATCCGGCGTCGGGACGATTACAGCCTTAACCCGGCACCACCCTCCCATCGCACCTAGATTTGTAGAATCGTTTGAGGCGAAGTAGAGTCAGACGATAATCGTTATCTTTGAGGAAGCGGAAGAGGTCATCATCGGCGGTACGAATCGCTTCGGTGGTGTACGGGTTGGCAGGAGTTCTCGATGCCGAAAAGGCCGCTCCTACAGCGGCTCCCGTGGCTCAGTAGCCCCGCACCCGCCTAACCTCGGACTTGCCCGTTCCCATGACATGCTTGTCGTTCGCGACAAGAAATGATGTTATGGTCAGGGAAAACCATGGAACAAAAGCCCGGGACCACATACAAAGGCATTCTGCTGGCGGGAGGTTCGGGAACGCGTCTCTATCCCATGACGCAGGCTGTAACCAAGCAGCTCCTTCCCATTTACGACAAGCCGATGATTTACTACCCGCTGTCAGTGCTCATGCTGGCCGGGATCCGGGAGATTCTCGTCATCTCGACACCGCAGGATCTCCCGCGTTATGAGCAATTGTTGGGAGATGGCAGCCGGCTGGGATTGCATTTTGAGTACGCGGTGCAGGAGCGCCCCAACGGGATTGCCCAGGCATTCCTAGTGGGGGAGCGCTTCATCGCCGGTTCACCTTCCGTGTTGGTGCTTGGCGACAACATTTTCTACGGTGCGGACTTGGCCAAGCGCTTGCTGCGAGCCGCCACTTCCGCGCACGGCGCTCGGATCTTCGGATATCCCGTGCAGGACCCGGAGCGCTATGGGGTCGTCGAGTTTGATGCTGCGGGGAAGGCCATTAGCCTGGAAGAAAAGCCGGCCAAGCCAAAATCGCGCTACGCGGTCACGGGCCTGTATTTCTACGATTCGCAAGTGGTCGAGATTGCCAAGGGACTGAGGCCTTCCGCCCGCGGCGAACTGGAAATCACGGATGTGAATCGCGCCTATCTCGAGCGCGGCGAACTGGAAGTGGAGTTGATGGGCCGCGGGATGGCGTGGCTGGATACCGGCACCTTTGATGCCCTGACCGAGGCAGCTCTCTTCATTCAGACCGTGCAAAAACGTCAGGGGCTGATGGTCGCCTGTCCGGAGGAGATTGCGTATCGCTATGGCTACATTTCGGCGGAGCAGCTGGAAGCTCTGGGGCGATCGATGCAGAACAATGCGTACGGAACCTACCTGCTTCAACTCTTGACCGATCGCGTGTTCTGATTCCGGGTCATTGCTCTAAGCAGGCGTTGCGCGTTTTACGTGCTCCACGAGAGGGAGCACCTCGAACCTCGCCGCATACTCCTGGAGCACGCCTGCCACGAAGTCGCACTTAAATCGGCCAGGCAGGTTCATGGCCGGGAAAAAGCCGAGATCCCGGTCATCGTCTCCCCCAAGAAAATCCAGCGGATGCAGTAACAGCGAAGGCTGCACGCCGTTGAGACGGCAGAGTCGCAACGCCGTCGAGAAGTAGGCGCGAGCGATCGCAGGCGAATAGGTTGCCAGGTAAAGCAGGTAACTGACATGAATTGGGACGCGGAACCACGGCATCGTGGTCACGGGCACTTCGGCAAGGTTGCCGGCTGCGGTGGTCCACGAATACATTTTGTTGGAGCGAAATCCTTCGCGAAACGATCCGAATAAACCCTTCCGTTCTTCGGCTTGGCCGGCCGTCAAGTGGCTGCGCATGAAGTAATACGCGCGCGCCAGTGGCCCCAGGAATGTCGGGAACGTCGAGGCATCATAGATGTACCCCCGTTGCTTCAGCAGAGCGAGCAATTCCTGCGAGAAGCTGAAGCCCGGCCCGCGGAAACCGACCGGACGACACCCGGTCGCAGCCTGAATGTTTGTCTCGGCCTGAAGAAGTTCTTCCTCCAGTTCCTGCCGCGAGTACAAGTGAAGCCAAGGCTCATGGCGAAACGAGTGGTTGCCGATCTCATGCCCGGCCTGCGCAACTGAGCGCAGGATGGGACGATTAGGTTCCTGTGCGGCATCCATGCCGACGATAAAAAACGTAATCTTAAGCTGACGCCGGTCGAGTATTTCAAGCGCCCGGGGAACAACCGTCGCCAGGTAGGAGGGCAGTGATTCCCATCCGGCATCGCCGTGCGTCTTCATGTACGACCACTTGTTATCGAGGTCGAGCGAAAGGCTTGCCAGTGGCTTAGACGCGGGCATAGGCGCCCCGGGCCGCAGTACCGCTTCGCGCCAGAATCAACGGCAAAGCGCGTTCAGCGAGAGCGACGGTTTCATTCACGTTCAATGTTCCATTCACGATATGCGCGGAATTGACAATATACAGACCTGGCACTGAGGTCGCCATCGGCGGGAGTTTCGCGGAGTAGCGTAGTGTCGGAATGGCAAAGACGTTGCGTACCCGGCTGACTTGGAATGCGAGGACATCTTTCTCGTCGAAGGCGGGATACATCTTTTGCAGTGCGGCAAGAAAAGTATCGCGCAGCTCGCCGTCAGACAAGGCAAAGCTCGGGTCGTCCGCTGCAATGTACTTGGGCAGATAAATGAGATGGTTTCCCCCGAGGTCCGAGGGATTTACCAGTGCGGTCATTTCAATCACCGCGGTGAATGGCACCCACTCTTCCGTGATGTTCGTCACGTAGTATGGGCCGAGTGCCTTTTTCAGGAGTACCGAGGCGCAGAGGATTCCTTGGTACTCAACACCTAACAGGCGCTGGCGTTCGTCGGCGGCAAGTTGCGGGCAGGCCTTCGCCGCTATATGGCAGGGTATGGTCAGCACAACATCATCTGCCGTCGCCGACTCGCCGTTTGCGAATTTCAACGAAACTCTTTCCAGCCGCTCTAAATCCCGGAGACTGCACCCGGTCCGAATCGAGACGCCCGCCGCTCGCGCTTTCTTTTCCAGGGCTGACAGAATCCGCGCGTACCCGCCGGGAAGATAGCCGAACATTTCCTTCTTCAGACCCGATCGTCGAGCGGCATACATGCGCGCAATCGTCGCCCAGATGAAAGCTGCCGATGTTTTTTCATAATTCGCGCCCAGCTTGGCTCGCAGCAGTGGAAGCCAAATCTTCCGAGTCGTGTTCGCGCCGGAGTACCTCCTCAGCCAGTTGGCCACTAAGACGTTCTCCAGCGGATGCCAGTTCTTGATGCGGGAAGCGTGCAAGATCGTGAGTGCAAGGCGGAACTTATCGATCAGATTGAGTGGCGGAAAACGAAGGAATTCAAGGCTATTCGACATCGAGTAGAACTTGTTGTCGGTGTAAAAGCCTGTCTTGGTTTCCACCCACTGCAGATCCTGCTCGAGTCCCAGCTCCCGCAGCAAGGCGCGCAGCCGGGAGTCGGAGGCGAGAATCACGTGGTAGTGCTTGTCCCATACGATGTCGCCGATTCTCCAAGACGCAGCCAAGCCACCTAATTCGCTGGCCGCTTCATACAGCGTAACGGAGTGGCCTCGCTGGGCGAGACGTAGCGCGAGCGTCATGCCGAGCACGCCGCCGCCAATAACTCCCCACTCTCGCTTGCCGCTCACGAAGACTTTCCTAGCGCGGAGGATTCAATTCTGTGATGATACCGGAACTCAGGCGGTAGTCGAGGCTGCAATCCGGGCAGAGCAGGTGATGATCTTCGGCGGAATCGAGTTCAGTGGCCCGAGCGAGAAGTTTGCCGCAACGGCACAGGTAGCCAAAGGTCCGAGCAGGTTGACCCATCACGAGATGGAAGTCTGGAACACTCTTGGTCACAACCGAGCCCATTCCAACCATCGCGAAGCGGCCAATCGATAAGTCGTTACCAATCGTGCATTGCGCTCCGATGGTCGCCCCTTCCCGAACCAAGGTGGGCAGCGTGTGCTCGTCAGGCTCAGAGGGTCGCAGCCTCTTGAGATCGTTCGTCGTGGCGCGCGGGAAGCGGTCGTTGGTGAACACCGTACCCGCACTGATCATCACGCCATCTTCGATCGTCACCGCGGCGCAGATATAAACGAAGGCATTAATCTTGACGCGATTCCCGATGCGCACTTCGTAAGCAATGTAGCTCTTCTCGCCGACAATGCACTCTTCGCCGATCTGGGCGCCGAAACGAATGTGAACATTGTCCCAAACTGAAGTGCCGGCTCCGATGCGCACTCCTTTCTCAATGATCGCGGTTGGGTGAATGCGCACGTTCGGAAATGCGGCGGGGGCTGACATGCTTTCTCTCCGGAATTCTTGTTAGAAGCCTGCCGGTAAAACCCGCTCAGGCCGGCTGATTCGCTGCCTTCGCGGCGCGATCCGTTTGAGTTTCGGGGACAAGAGGCACTGGAAACCAACGAGCATTACGCAGAGAGACATAGCCGGCCTCAATCACCTGCACCGAGGCCAAAGCTTCATCCAAAGTGACGAGAAGGACGTCTTCTCCGCGAAGGGCTCTAACAAAGTTGTCGATCTGACTTTGGAACGCTTGCACTTTATCGTAGCCGTGACCGAAGACCTTCCATTCTTTGCTTCCGGCCATCAGAAGTTTCGATTCCTTCCAGCCAACGGAGATGGTACCAGCCGACCCGTAAATACGCAGGTAACTTTCCAGGTCTTTATTGATACTCCAGGAGAGGTCAACGGTGCCGAGAATGCCGTTCGCGCTGCGCACGAACACGTGCACCGTCTCTTCCACGGATAAATGCTGGCTACGCTTCCCTTCCACAACGTGGATTTCGTTTAACGGCCCCAAGAAATAGCGCATGATGTCGACGGAATGCGTGCCGTTGTCAATGAGCACGCCGCCACCGCTGATTTCCGGGTTCGAATTCCAACGGCGCGACATGTCAACGTGAGACGTAAACATGTTCTCGATCAGCACCACGTCGCCGATGACTCCGGAACCGACCATGCTTTTCGCTTTGGCAACGTCTTCCACGTAGCGGAATTTCGAAGCCATGGTCATCAGTACATTCTGGTTTCGGGCCGCTTGAATCAAGGTCTTGGCGCTTCTGACGTCGGGGCAGAGCGGCTTCTCGCACAGTACCGCCACCTTGCGCTTGAGAAACTCAAGGCAGACGGAAAGGTGCGCGGCGGGCGGCGGGCAGACGAGGACGGCATCGAGGGCAACGGACTGAGCCATCTCGGTGTGCGAAGCGAAGCTCGGGCATTTCAGCCGGTCGGCGAGAGAGCGCGCCGCCTCCGGCCGGCTGTCGGCAACGCCGGCAACACATACTGCGGGAGTTTTTTCGAAGGCTTGCGCGTAGGATTGCGCAATCGCTCCAGCCCCAACGATCCCAAAGCGAACAGGGTTCTTCATAACTTTGACTGTCCGGCAGCATCATGAATGCAGTCGGAGATATATGTCAGATGCTCCTGCGTGTAACGCTCGTTCCAGGGCAGAACCAGGACCTGCTCGAGTGCTTTCCAGGTCATGGGGAACCTGGCCTTACTGTAGTCAAGGGCCTCGGGCCGCGCCAGATTAAATGGATATTGGCTGTTACCAAAGGTACGTCGCTTTTGAAAAATTTCGCACATGAATGCAGGTTTCTGAATGTAACGCGGAGCGGAGGCGATGCCGCGCTCTTTCAGCTTGGCGGCCAGGCCGACTGCACCATCGCGGATTACGGAGCTATCGACATTCAGGCAATACTTCCAGTATGTGTGAACCGCATCCGGAGCTACCTGTGGCACCAGGATACCGGGCACGTCACGCAGCATCTCGCTCATTTGCGAACCGGTTTCCACTCGGCGACGAACCACGGACGCGAGCTTCTCCAGCTGGGCAACGGCTACGGCGCTTTGAATCTCGCTAAGCCGATAGTTGAGCGCCAGGAAGTAGTGATCCGGCTTGGCGTCGCCATACCCCCAGGCCTTGTTGATCAACAGGAACATGCGCCGGCCGAGCGCGTCGTCATTGGACACGACCAGGCCGCCTTCTCCGGTCGTCATGTGCTTGCCCTGCTGCATGCTGAAGCAACCGATGGCGCCGAATGTGCCTACGTTCTGGCCTTTCCACTTCGCCAAGTAAGCCTGCGCGCAGTCTTCAATCACGGGAATGCTGCGCGCTTTCGCCAGTTCCATTATCTCGTCCATCTCGCAAGCGCTGCCGAAGAGGTGCGTAACGATGATGGCCTTAGTACGTTCGCTTAGGCACGGCTCGATCGTCTTCGCGGTGACGTTCAGGGTGAGCGGATCGACTTCCGTAAAGACCGGGATTGCGCCTTGGTACAGGATGGGGGTTAAAGCTCCCATGTCTGTGATGGACGTGGTAACAATCTCGTCGCCCGGATTGGGATCAACGGCGGCGATCGCAAGGTGAACGGCTGCGGTGCCTGAGGTGCAAGCATGGGCATGGCGAACGCCTAGAGTTGCGGCGAAGCGCTCCTCCAGAGTCTTGGTCAGCGTACCCTTGGTGCTCGTCAGCGTTCCGCTGGCGATGACGTTTTCCAGCAATTCGAGCTCTTCGCGGCCCAAATCGCGGCCGGAAATGTCCTGATCGGAAGGTAGGTTCATGGTCTGCGGCTTCATGATGGCGGTGGAAGTCATTTGCTTAGGTTTTCCTTCTTCGTATTCGTTGGTTGAGCAACAGTTTCCGGTAAGGAGCGAGCGAGCCCGCGCTCTTCCAGAATAATCTGACGATTGCGTTCCACCAGGTGGCGCATGTTCCACATCCGCCACAAATTGCGGAGGTGACCCACGATGTTACGCACCACCTTCATCTTCGACTGTCCCAGAATGCGGACGTGCAGCGTGGTTGGAAACTCACGAATGCGGTAACCCTTCAAATCCATCACGCCCAGCGTCTCGGCTACGCCCAGAAATCCGAGCTCCTGCAGTTCGAGATCGACCACCGAACTGCGGCGATAGACGCGGAAACAGCTGGTGTAAGTGGACAGCTTGTGGTGAAGCACCTTGCCATACAGGCGCGACGCCCCCTTGGAGAGGAACAGGCGCCAGCCCGGCACGTTCATGACGCTGCCTGCAGGATGGTACGGGGACGCGGTTACGAGATCAACGTCGTCGGTGAGCAGCGGGATCATGCGCACGAGTTCGTGAGGATCGTAGGTACAGTCGCAATCGATGGAACAGACGATTTCCGTCTGCGCATGGCGGATACCGGTCAGGATAGCGGCGGCTACTCCTAGATTCTTCTCGTGACGGAGAATGCGGCAATCGTCGCGCTTTCCGAACAAACGCTGCAGAATGTCGCCCGTATCGTCGGTGCTGCAATCGTCTACGAAAACGAAACGCAGGTCATAGTCGCGATCGAGCAGGCGGCGCACACTCTCGAGCGTATTGGCCAGATAAGGCAGGGCTGGCCGCTCATTGAAGCAGGGCACAACCAGAGTCACCGGCCGGCGCGGTACGCCTGGCGTGGGTTCAGCCTCGATAACAACGGGATTCGCGCCTTTTTCAACGGGAGGCGCCGATGCGTCGGTGGGGCAGCCGATATAGTCGGCAACCGTGCCGAATTTGTATTTGGTGAAGTTCTCTTCCAGGACCCACAACATCTTGTCGAGGTTACGATACTGGCGGGCTCGTGTAAGGAGCGAAGCAGCGCTGATGCGGGGAAGATCGGGATCCAATTCCCAGACGTGGCAATAGATCATGAAAGGAACGTCGTGTTGTTTTTTCCACCAGGCAACGGCAGGCCGCAACAGGGTATAGGGAATCTGCCGGATATAGTTGCCGCCGGAGATGGGCATGGCGTAGCCCAACAAACTCAGACTGGTGTGCGGAAATTCGTAGAGGCTGCCCGAGCTACCTTTGTGCACGTAAGGGTAGCGGTTGGCGTGCTCGCCACGCATGAAAGGCACGACGCTGGAGTCATAGGCATAACCCTCCTCGGCCAAAACGTCCAGCACCCAATGATCATCCACAGTGCGCAGTCCCTGCGGAATACGGAACCCGATCACGCGTTGCCCAGCCGCTAATTCCAGCGCGTCACGAGAACGCCGTGCGTCTTCGCGGAATTCTTCGCGCGTCATCTGCCGCACATCACGATGATAGAAGCCGTAGTTGGCGATTTCGTGACCTTGTCGCGCAATCTCAGCCACCAGATCGGCGCATTGCTCCGCCACCCAGCCGAGGATAAAGAAGGTTGCTTTCACATCAAAACGCTTCAACAGGTCGAGCGTCTTGAGCGTATTTTGCTCGAAGCGCGCTTCGAAGCGCGGCCATTGGTGTGGACCGATGAGACCTTTGAGCGCTCCCACATGGAAGTAATCTTCCAGGATGACTGTCATCAGGTCGTGCCGATTCACGGCAGGAACGCTGCTCATCGCGTGCTCCCTTTGTGTCCAACCGCTACTCCGCAGAGCTCCCGCTGAATCACATCTGAGATTTTTCTGCCCGCCGAACCATCGCCAAACGGATTGGTCGCCGCTCTGATACGCTCCTCCCAAGTGGGATCCGTGTATGTCTTTTCGAGCAGAGCGGCGAGTCGCCCAGGAGCGTTACCGACCAGAATGGCGACACCCGCATCCACAACTTCCTGACGTTCCGTGTTTTCTCTCAGTACCAGCAGGGGTTTCTTAAGCGTTGGCGCTTCTTCCTGAATACCACCGGAATCAGAAACCAGCAGCCAGGCATGCTGCATCAATTGGATGAAATCGCTGTAGTCAAACGGCGCGATCAAGTGGATTCTCGGACTGCCTTCCAATTCGGCACGCGCGGCGGCGCCGACGTTCGGATTAGGATGAACCGCGAAGACCAGGCTGAGATCCGGATGCAGTTCGACGAAATGCCGGAGGGCGCGCAAATGCTGCCGCATCGTGTCGCCGAAGCTCTCACGACGGTGCGTGGTGAGGACGATCAACCGCTGGCGCCTGGTCGCCGATAAAACCTGGCGCAATGCCGGAGATGGCTGCGTGCAGGCGAGCATGGAGTGCAGCGAATCTACGACCGGGTTTCCGGTTACGAAAATGTGATCGTCCGGTACCCCTTCCGCCAGCAGCGTTCGCCGATTCAACTCCGTGGCGGCAAAATGGTAGGTAGCAATGCGTGAAATGAGCCGGCGGTTCATTTCTTCCGGAAATGGGCTGTGCACGTTTCCGGAACGCAGTCCTGCCTCCACATGAGCGACAGGAATTCCGTGGTAGAAACCGGCCAGCGCTCCGGCGAGCGCGGTCGTCGTATCACCTTGCACGAGGATCAGGGTCGGCTTTCTCTCGTTGAGGACGGAACTCAGGCCAGCCAGCACGCGGGAACATACTTCGCTTGGAGTCTGATCCGGCTGCATCACTTGCAGGTCGACGTCGAGCTTGATGCCAAGTTGTTCCAGAAACGGATACAGCAGATCCGTGTGCTGTCCAGTGCCGACAACAATCGTTCGGAGAGAAGATCGGACGCGCAGGGAATCCAGGACCGGAGCCAGTTTGATGGCCTCGGGCCTGGTGCCAAGTACCGCGAGGACGCAGGGTTCGCCCGCCGCTGGCGGTAACTGGCGAGGGACAGTATCCGCTAACTCCGAGACAGGGCCGAAAAGGGCCCGACGGGAATGGACTAAGTCTCGCTTCATCTAGATCAATCGGGGAAACCACCAGGAGAGTGAGCACTCTCACAACCATTGGTTCGGTGTGTAATGGATTGAAGGATAAGGCCTTAAGAGCGCTTGACGCAAGGCACTTCGGTGCCAGATGTGCAAGCCTTTGCATGCACAAAATAGGGTATTGTTCTCAGTAACCTACAGGGCGTATTACCGAAGTTTTGTGTGGAGAACAAACCGCACAAGAGACTCAAGGCAGACGTCCGCGCACCGTCTGTCGCAGCAATCGAATGTTTAGCTTCACATCTCCGCTCGCCGAAGGATTCGGAGTGAGATTGCGGTACACCAGGATTCTGCCCCCGGCGAACTGCCAGCTGTTACTGAACATTGGGAACTCGCGTTCCACGCGGAAGCGTTCGGGATGATCTTCAATGAGCTTGGCCAACCAAGCCGAGGGGGCCAGGAACGCCGGATCACTGGTGTGTTCGACCAGGATAAACGTGGGACTGTAGTCCTTGATCGCCTGCAGTAATTTGTCAGGATCGGGCTGAGTCGAGCCCTCCTTCCTCGGCAACGCGTCGGCGAGTTTCTCGCCGCGCAGAGTCCAGATTCTGCGAGCTGGATCGGCGCGCCTCATTTGATAAATGAAGTTGCCATTCAACGACCCTATGTAGAGGCACAGCGGCGGATTCGCTGTGTGACTCTGCACGTATTGTGCAGCAGCGGTGTAGCCAACAAGATAAGTGCGCAGTTGCGGAGCCGCCTGGGCAAAAGCCCCGCCAAAGACTGCACCCGCCAGAATGCCGACGGCGAGCCTCCAGCGCAGAAGTTGCGCAGCGTGGTAGACACCCTCCGCTGCGAAAAATGCCAACGCCGGAACCCAGTAGATGACGTGGCGTTCTCGCATTTCGGCAATCGGCGTAAAGGTGACATAGACTGCGGCAACGATGGTGGCGAAAACAAGACAAGACTTATCACGACGGGCGATAGCGGAAATGGCCCCCACCACCGCCGCGATCACAAAGAACCATGACAGGTTATAAGGCAAGCCGGCGGGATAATAAAACAGGCGCGCCCATGACAACAAAGCCGGATCGCCTGCATCCATGGTCTCGGTAACTTCACGGGCATGCAGCCAGCCCACGCTCGTGGCTGTCACAATGTAGGCTGGGGCAACCAGACACAATGCCGCAACCATCGTGATCCACACTTCTTTCTTCCGCAAGATGTCCCATTTCCGATATAGCGCACCCAGCAGGGGGAAAAGAACAAGCAAGTAGATGACATCGAAGCGAGTGAGCGCAGAGGCCGCCGCGAGCAACCCCCACCAGAACAAGTCACGCCGTCTTTCTTGTTCCAAATACAATACGAAGTGATAAGTCGCGCCCAGGGCCAACGCCAGCATGGGCATTTCAAGCATCACAAAATGGCTGTACTTGAAAATCAACTGCGTGGTTCCGAAAGCAAGCACGACAAGCGCGGCTCGATTGGGCCCGACCACTCTTCTCGACAACAAGAAAAGATAAACGCAGGCAAAGAGAGCAAAGAGCCCGATCAGCACTCTCGACACAACCATCGAGGTGCCGAACACCGACATCGCGACGCCCTCGGTGACGTAGAACAGCGGGGGCCAAACCAGAATTCCTAACGCGGGATATTTCAGGTAGTAGTCAATCGCGTACTGGCGCACGTGGGTAACAGGGTGGTCGTATAGCAAGTCCTTGAAGAAAACTCCAGTCATCACATGGCGGGTTTCGTCGTTATAAAAGAAGGGTTCGCTGGGCTGGTAGAGGGCAACCTGAAGCAGGACGAGCGCCAGCAACACGGTCAGAATTGAGGCATTTCGTCGGATCATGCCATCTGTGCGATACGCACCCGTGTCATCATACAGGGGAGGCGCACGGCAGCGCACGGATCGAGCGCGCGAGCAGCGCTCGTCTTGAGGTCGATTATAATTAGGGAAAAGTGTGGGTCTCAGCAGACTACATGCAGATTGATTCTGCGATTGTTTTCCTTCTTTATCTGAAAGGTGTTCATGGACAAGAGAGTGAACGAGCGTCCTGACTTGGATCCGCAGGAGACGTCCGAGTGGCTGGAAGCGCTGGAACAGGTAGTGGGCAACCAGGGTCGCGGACGAGCGGCGTATTTACTCGCCCGGCTGGCAGAACGGGCCGGGCTGGCCGGCGTGGTCCTACCCGTGCGCCACAATACGCCATACATCAACACGATTGCGAATTCCGAGGACAAGCCGTATCCGGGCGACCGAGCCATAGAGCGGTACATCAAGAGCCTGACTCGGTGGAATGCGATGGTCATGGTTCATCGCCAGAACAAGCTCGATCATGGCATCGGTGGACACATTGCCACCTACGCCTCGCTCGCGACACTGCTTGAAGTTGCTTTCAATCACTTCCTGCACGCGAGTTACGGGGATCAGCCCGGCGATTGCGTCTTCTTTCAGGGCCATGCCGCACCCGGCGTTTATGCCCGGGCATTTCTGGAAGACCGCCTGAGCGAAGAACACCTGCTCAACTTCCGCCATGAATTGCGCGACAGTCCCGGGCTCTCCTCCTATCCACATCCCTGGCTGATGCCGGATTTCTGGACGCATCCGACTGTCTCGATGGGTCTGTCACCCATCAATGCCATCTACCTGGCGCGGTTTATGCGCTATCTCGAGCACCGCGGCCTGATTCCTGAGACGGGAAGAAAAGTTTGGGCCTTTCTCGGCGACGGTGAGATGGATGAACCGGAATCCATGGGCTCGCTCACGTTGGCGTCGCGCGAAAAACTCGACAATCTGGTCTTCGTTGTGAATTGCAACCTGCAGCGCCTCGACGGTCCAGTACGCGGCAATGGCAAGATTATCCAGGAACTGGAAGCGGCGTTTGACGGGTCAGGCTGGAACGTCATCAAGGTTCTCTGGGGCAACAACTGGGATCCGTTGTTGGCAAAAGATAAGAACGGCATGCTGATTCGCCTCATGGGCGAGTGTGTCGATGGCGAGTATCAGTCGTTCAAAGCGAAAGGCGGGGCCTACGTTCGCAAGGAATTTTTCGGGAAGTATCCGGAGACTGCCGCCCTGGTCGCCGACATGAGCGACGAACAGATTGGCCAGCTGCGGCGCGGCGGTCACGACCCTTCCAAGGTGTTTACCGCTTATCAGCGAGCCATGGAGCACAAAGGCCAACCGACGGTCATATTGGCCAAAACCGTCAAGGGTTACGGTGTTCCCGACATTCAGTCACGCAATCCAACCCACCAGCAAAAAGAACTCAACGATAAAGCGATCGAGCTTTTCCGCGAATATTTCGATATTCAGGTTCCTGATGACGTTGCTCGGGACGTCAAGTTCTACCGTCCACCCAGCGATAGTCCGGAAATGAAATACCTGCACGAGCGGCGTCGGACCCTCGGCGGGTACATGCCGGCACGACGCCCCCACGTGAACAAGCTCGCCGCACCAGCGCTGGATTTTTTTGCCAGCGTATGCGAGGAGTCAAAAGCGCCGCATCCGTCGACAACGATGGCGTTCGTCCGCCTGCTGACCTTGCTGTTGAAGAATCCCAAACTCGGCAAGCACATCGTACCGATCGTGCCGGATGAAGCGCGCACTTTCGGCATGGAATCACTGTTCCGGCAATTTGGCATTTATGCGTCGACCGGGCAACTCTATCAACCTCACGATTCCGATATTTTCCTCTACTACAAGGAACAGAAGGACGGCCAGATTTTAGAAGAAGGCATTACGGAAGCCGGAGCGACCGCATCCTTCACCGCCGCTGGAACCGCCTATTCGAATTTTGGTCTGGAGATGATTCCCTTCTACACCTTCTATTCGATGTTCGGCTTTCAGCGGGTGCAGGACTTGATTTGGGCCTTCGCTGATTCACGGGGCAAGGGTTTTCTGATGGGCGCCACTGCCGGACGCACGACGCTTGCCGGCGAAGGCTTGCAGCACCAGGACGGACATAGCATGGTTCTCGCCAGCACGGTGCCTACCTGCGCCGCGTACGATCCCGCGTACTCCTACGAAATCGCGGTCATCGTGCAGGATGGCATCCACCGGATGTACGAGTTGAGCGAGGATCGCTTCTACTACATCGCCATCTACAACGAGAATTACGCCATGCCGGCTATGCTGCAAGGCGTGCGTGAGGGCATCCTCAAGGGCATTTACCGCTTCCGCAAAGCGACGAATGGGCCGGAACAGCTGCAACTCTTTGGCAGTGGACCCATGTTGAATGAAGCGGTCAAAGCCCAGGAGATTCTCGCGGAGCGTTACGGCGTGAGTGCCGGAGTTTGGAGTGTAACCAGCTACAACGAACTGCGGCGGGAAGCTCTGGAGGTTGAACGCTGGAACCGTTTGCACCCGGATCAGCCGACGAAGAAACCGTATATTCAGTCAGCGCTCGAAGGGGTACAGGGACCGATCATCGCGGCTACGGATTACATGAAGATTGTTCCGGATCAAGTCGCCCCATGGCTCCCAGGACGAATGGTCACCTTGGGAACTGACGGGTTCGGACGGAGCGAGAATCGCGAACACTTGCGCAAGTTCTTTGAAGTGAACGCCGAGTCCATTGTGTGTGCTGCGCTCTCTCGCCTGGTGCGTGACGGCAAGTTCGACATCTGCTGTGCCAAGAAGGCATTCGAAGAACTCGGCGTGAATCCTGAAGCTCGGAATCCAGCGCGCGCTTAGCGGCAACGCTCAGGTTCGGTCGAGGGCCTGCTGGAAATCAATCAGCAGATCGCGCCAGTCTTCGATTCCGACCGAGACTCGCACTAGGCCGTCCACCACTCCTGCCTGGGCAGACTCTTCTTCGCTGAAACCGGAATGGGTGGTGGTCTTCGGATGGCAGACCAGCGTCTCCACGCCGCCGAGGGAAACTGCATTGCGCGCAATCTGAATGCTGCGCAGGAACTCGAACGCCGCGACTTTTCCACCCTTCAACACCAACGACATCATGGCGCCGGGCTGATCGCATTGCGCTGCGATAATCCGTTTCTGTTCCACAGCGGAGAACAACGTCGGGTATACAACGCGCTCAAGCTTGGCATGGCCTGCAAGACCTTCCGCAATGTGCTGCGCATTCTTGCTGGCGCGCGTCATGCGCAGACCTACGGTGGAAAGCCGGCCATCGAGCAGCCAACACTCATCCGGCTGCAGGATATTTCCGAAAAGGCTTCGCTTGCCGCGAATCTGGCGGAGGAGCGATGCGTCTTGCGCCAGGAGCACACCGCCGATCATGTCGCTGAAACCGGAAAGATACTTGGTCGCGGAATACATCACAAGATCAGCGCCATGCACCAGGGGATGCTGAAACGCCGGCCCGAGCAGCGTATTGTCCACCATCACGATCGGCTTCGAGGCTCCCTTGCCGCTGGCCGCAGCGGTCTCACAGGCGCGGCGAATGTCGGTCATGATCAAAGTGGGATTGGCCGGCGTTTCAATCAACACAATTTTTAACTTTTTCGCGCTTCGCATCGCGGCGTCGAGCTTCTCGCTGCTGCCGGCGGGAACGCCAATGCCTTCAATCCCATACAGCGTCAGAAAATCCTCGATCAGGTGCTGCGTGCCGCCGTAAATGGGAACCGTGTAGACCACAGTGTCACCCGGCCGCAGAAACGTCAGCAGCGCGGTCATGATCGCCGCCATGCCTGAATTGAACACCAGCGCACTGGTTGCGCCGGCTTCGAGTGGAACGATCTGATCCTCCAGAATCTCAGCGTTGGGATGATTGAAACGCGAGTAAACCAGGTCAACCTTTTCGCCTTGCACCAGTTGTCCACGCCCACCCATCAGATCGAAGGCGCGCTCCGCCGCCTCGGGACTGGAAAATACGTACGTCGAACTGCGGAATACCGCGGGACGGGCCGAGCCCACCGACAAACTTGGATCGAAGCCGCGAGTCAGAACTTCTGTGGTTGGGCGCAGAGATTTGTCGTGTGCCATGATTACTCCCGTCTTGGAGTTTACACGTGCGATGGCAACACAGAAAGCCGCACAGAAAAGCCGGATCAGACCGTCGCGCGGAACAGAGGCGGGCGCATCCGGAGTGATCCAGCAACAGCGCGCGCGCTGATGTAAAATGACTGCGACTTAGCGGCCGCGCACTGCAAACCGCGCGTTCGCCGCAGCACCCGCCAGGCTCTTGAGCCAGACAGAAATCAGCTTTGGCAGAAGGTGAGAACTCGCCATGACGGCACAAACCAATGCTTTGACCGCGGAAGACCGCGCAGAGACTGCTACGACTGCATCCGCAACTCGTCTCCTGCAAAATTTTATCGGTGGCCGCTGGGTGCCTGCGAAGGCTTCTGTAGCAGTGGACGTGACCAACCCGGCGAATGGCGAGGTCTTGGCTCGTGTCCCCCTATCGGGTCGCGCTGAAATTGATGCCGCCGCATCGGCAGCCAGCGCTGCGCTGCCAGATTGGCGAGCACGCTCGATTGGGGAAAGAACGGAGTTCATCTACGCCCTGCGCGAAAAGTTCCGCCAACGCATCGATGACTTGGCGCTTTCGATCACCCGAGAGGGTGGGAAAGTCTTATCGGATTCACGAGCCGAAGTCACGCGGGCGATTGAGGTGCTCGAGGTGGCGTGCGCCTCTCCCATGACGATGCAGGGACGCATCCTGGAAGGCGTTGCGCGCGGCATCAACACAGAGACCATTCGTCAACCCGTTGGCGTGTGCGCGGCGATCACGCCATTCAACTTCCCGGCAATGGTGCCGATGTGGTTTCTGCCTTTTGCTATCGTCACAGGAAACACTTTCATCCTAAAGCCTTCTGAACAGGTTCCGCTCACATCGGAGATCATCTGCCATATTCTCGAGGAGATTCGGCTTCCCGCGGGCGTAGTGAATCTCGTTCACGGCGCGCACGACGCGGTCAATGCAATCCTCGACCATCCGCAGATTCGAGCCATCTCCTTTGTTGGCTCGGTGAACACAGCCAAGTACATCTACAAACGCGCCGCCGAAAATGGCAAGCGCGTGCAGGCTCTGGGCGGCGCCAAGAATTACATGATCGTGATGCCGGATGCCGTTGTCGACAAAACTGTGTCGAACGTGTTGGGCAGCGCGTTCGGCAATGCCGGGCAGCGCTGCATGGCAGGCTCGGTGCTGGTGACGGTGGGCTCGGCGAAAGAAGCGATTATGGGACGATTAAAGGCGGAAGCAGAGAAACTCGTGGCCGGCGAAGGCACGAATCCCAAAGCAAGCCTCGGTCCCGTGATTTCTCGCGCCGCCTGTGATCGCATTCACGATTGCATTGAGAGCGGAGTTAAAGAAGGCGCAGAATTGCTCGTCGACGGCCGTCGTCCCAAGGATGTCCCCGCTGGCGGCAATTTCGTCGGCCCGACAGTCCTGAACAACGTGAAGCCGGGGATGCGAGTAGCCCACGAAGAGATTTTCGGCCCAGTTCTTTCTGTGATGCACGTCGACACACTCGAACAAGCGATCGAACTGGTAAATCGCGATCCGCGCGGCAACGGCACATCCATCTTCACCGAAAACGGCGCTGCGGTGCGGGAATACAGCCGGCGCATCGATGTAGGAATGGTCGGTGTGAACATCGGCGTCGCCGCCTCACCCGCCTATTTCCCATTTTCCGGCTGGAAGGATTCCTTTTTTGGCGACCTCCATGTGCACGGTTGGGACGCGATTGAATTCTTCACCCGCAAGAAGACGGTCACCTCCCGCTACTTTTCTGCTGGTGAAACGGGAAAATATTTTGTGGAGCAAGGTGACAAACACTAAGATCAGAGCTGATTTTTGAGAGAACCCTTTATGAGCACAACGACAGATACGACGCAGTTGCCGATGACAGGCAGTGAGATCGTCGCTCTCTGCAAGAAGCATTCGCTTTACGAGTGGTCGGCTCAGGCCAACGTCGACCCGATCCCCGTCGCTCGCGCTAAGGGGATTTACTTCTGGACTCCAGAGGGAAAGCGCTTCATCGACTTCAACAGCCAGTTGATGAGCGTGAACATTGGACACGGCGACCAGCGCGTCATTGACGCAATCCATGAGCAAGCTTCCACGCTGGCCTATGCCAATCCGTTCATGGCAACGGAGCCGAGAGCGCGCCTGGGAGCCAAGCTGGCGGAAATCACACCGGGTGACATCGACACTTTCTTTTTCACCAACGGCGGCTCCGAAGCGAACGAGAATGCCATCAAGATTGCGCGCTTCTTCACCGGCCGCCACAAGATCATCGCCCGGTATCGCTCGTATCATGGCGCCACGGCGGGCAGCATTACGCTCACCGGCGACCCGCGACGTTGGGCAGCCGAGCCCGGCATTCCCGGCGTCGTCCGAGTATTTGACCCCTATCACGGCATCGAGCGCGGATGGGATACGGTGGAACAATCGCTGGCTAACATCGAGGAAGTCATTCAACTCGAAGGGCCGCAAACGATTGCGGCTTTCATTCTGGAACCGGTGACGGGCACCAACGGAATTCTTGTCCCGCCCGATGGCTACCTGCAAGGCGTGCGCGAGATCTGTACGAAGCATGGCATCCTCATGATCGCTGACGAAGTGATGGCGGGCTTCGGACGCACGGGTGAGTGGTTTGCAGTAGATCATTGGAAGGTTGTGCCGGACCTGGTCACGATGGCCAAGGGCCTGACAAGTAGTTACTTGCCATTGGGCGCGGTCGGCATGCGCCATCACATTGCGCAGCATTTCCAGAACAGAGTTTTCTACGGCGGCCTCACCTACAACAGTCACCCCATGGGATGCGCGGCCGCGCTGGCGACGATTCGCGTCTATGAAGAGGACGGGCTGATTGAGAATGCCCGCAAGATGGGCACGCTCATGAAACAACTATCAGCCGATGTTGAGAAGCGCCACCCTTCCGTAGGAGCGGTTCGCTCGATTGGTCTGTTTGGAATCATGGAACTGGTGCGCAGTCGACGCACTCGGCAGCCGATGGCCCCCTTTAACGGAACGTCCGAAGAAATGGCGGCACTGGGCAGATTCTTCCGCGAGCAGGGTCTTTACACGTTGGTGCGCTGGAACACGTTCTACACCAACCCACCACTCTGCATTACCGAGCAACAGTTGCGCGAGGCGTTCGCCATCATCGATCGCGGCCTGGAGATCACCGATCTAGCGGTCACAGACTAGCGTCTATCAATCAGTACCGGACGTACCACGCCCACGGTATTTTCCGGCATTGTGATCGCTCGCCGCTACAGCTGCGAAAAGGCGGATCGCTTCAGGAATTCCCCGGCTCCCGCGCGGCCCATGAACTTATCCCCTTCCACCACCACTCGACCACGCGAGAGGACAACGTCCGGCATACCTGTGACTTGGATTCCCTCAAACATGGAGTAGTCGACTCGCATGTGATGGGACTTCGCGCTGATCGTGTGCTTGCGATCAGGATCGAAGATGACAAGATCGGCATCGCTGCCAACAGAAATTGTGCCTTTGCGCGGATAAAGGCCGAACAATTTTGCAGGCGTCGTGGACACCAGTTCCACAAAGCGATTGACGCTGAACCTCCCCTGCGCGACGCCGCCCGAGTAGATGAGGCTCATGCGGTGCTCGATACCCGGACCGCCGTTCGGGATTTTTGTGAAATCGTCCTTCCCGAGTTCTTTCTGCTCTTTGAAACAAAACGGACAATGATCCGTAGAAACGACCTGGAGATGGTCGCGCTTCAGGCCATTCCATAACTTTTCCTGGTGCCACTTCTCGCGCAGCGGCGGAGTAAACACATATTTCGCGCCTTCGAATCCGGGCGCGTCGAAATTCTCTAACGAAAGATAGAGGTATTGGGGGCAAGTCTCGGCGTAAACGGGAAGCCCGCGATCACGCGCCTCGCGGACTTTCTCCAGAGCCTCGTTGCAACTGAGATGGACGATGTAGACGGGCGCGCCTGCCATCTCGGCCAGCGCGATTGCGCGAGAGACCGCTTCAGCCTCGGCCGTCGTCGGCCTTGTCAAGGCATGGTACTTCGGAGCCTTCTTGCCTTCCGCTAACGCTTGCTGCACGATGACATCAATCGCGCCGCCATTCTCAGCGTGCATGCAGACGAGGCCGCCATTGTTGGCGGTCGCCCGAAAGGCCTTGAAGATGCTGGCATCATCCAGCATGAAGACGCCGGGATACGCCATAAACAGTTTGAAACTGGTGATCCCCTCGCGGACGAGCGCATTCATCTCATCGAGCTGGGCATCGGCAAGTTCGGTAATGATGCAATGAAAGGCGTAGTCCGTGACCGCTTTGCTTGCCGCTTTCTGCATCCAGGCATCGAGCGCCGTGCGCAATGTCTGCCCCTTGTACTGAATAGCAAAGTCGATCAGCGTTGTCGTCCCGCCGAACGCAGCTGCCCGTGTTCCAGTTTCGAAATCATCCGCACTGGTGGTTCCGCCAAAAGGCATATCAAGGTGCGTATGAACATCGATCCCGCCCGGGAACACAAGCTTCCTCGTAGCGTCGATCACTTTGCCCGCATTGTCGCGCGGCAGGCTCTGGCCGATGGCCATAACCTTGCCGTGGCTGATTGCTATATCCCCGATGTAACTATCAGTGGCAGTAGTCACGCGTCCGTTCGCGATGATCGTATCGAAGCTCATGCTGGCACTCTCTCCTCAATCTGACGAACCGGAATTTTATGCTAAACTGCCCCACCTGAGCAGCGATTTCCAGCACGAGTGGGGACCCCGGATGCGCTTCGGCATCACCATCAAGCCCGACATGAAGATGGAGCGCATTCTCGGCCTTACCCGCCAAGCCGAAAGCGCCGGTTTCGAATACGGCTGGATTTTCGACTCCCACATCCTCTGGCTCGAGCCCTATCCCCTGCTCACTCTCATGGCTGCCAACACGAAAAAGATGCGCTTCGGCACATGCGTAACCAACCCAGCCGTGCGCAGCATCGATGTGACCGCGAGCCTGTTCGCAACATTGGATGTCATTTCCGGCAGGCGCATGGATCTCGGCATTGGACGCGGCGACAGCTCCCGACGGGTTCTTGGCAAGAAGCCGGTCACCGCTGCAACTCTGGAACAGGCGGTGGTCACATTTCGTGAACTGACGTCTGGGAAAGAATCTCAGGTGGACGGCAAACCGGCTCGCCTCACCTGGGCTACGGGTTCACCGCCAGTGTGGATCGCGGGTTACGGTCCCAAGGTACTCGAGATGGCAGGCCGCATGGCTGACGGAGTGATTCTGCAATTTGCCGACCCTGACCTCATCCAGTGGTGCCTCGGCTTCGTCAGGCAGGGCGCACAAGCGGCCGGGAGAGACCCGAACAGCATCGAGGTCATGTCGGCAGCCCCGGTCTGGGTATCTCCTGATGTGAAGCTGGCGCGCGAACGGGTGCGCTGGTTTCCGGCGTTGGTTTCAAATCATGTTGTCGATCTTGTCTCCCGCTACCAGCCCGAGGAACTGCCGCCAGCTCTGACCGCGTATGTCCGTGGCCGCGGGGGATACGACTATCTGCACCACTGCGAGGTGGGAAGTGATAACGCCGACTTTGTCTCCGACGATGTCGTGGATCGCTTCTGCATCGTAGGTCCGGCGGAGGCGCACGTGGAGAAACTCCGTACTCTCGCTCGCGCCGGCGTCACACAGTTCAATATCTACCTTATGTGCGGAGAAGAAGAAGAAACTCTCGAGAGCTATCGAACTCAGGTGCTGCCCAGCTTCCTCCGATGACGGCGGTGGTACCAGGATCCAGCTTCGCAATCCTCGTACAGCTCTATACTTCTTCCGCTTCGCGAAATTCCGGCGCCGGTTGAGCCTTCATGAGCGCGAGGTAGGACACAAAAGCCAGGGCAAAGCCGACGAACCATGAATAGTCGTACAAGATTCGCAACGAAGGAACGACCAACCCAACCAAGGCTGTTCCCGCCCCAATCGCCAGCGCGGCTACGGCTTTCCAGTTGAAACCGCCTGAATATTCATACGTTCTGCCGCGCAGGTAGAGGTCGTTTACAACCAACACCCGCTTCCGGATGATGAAATAATCACAAATCATGATGGCCGCAACCGGCCCCAGGAATGCCGCATAACCGCCGAGCCAGCCCAGAATGAACGTCTTGTAACTCGCCAGCAGCTTCCAGGGCATCAGGGCAATTCCCATAAAGCAAGTAATGACGCCTCCGGTGCGGAAACTGATTTTCCTGGGCCACAGGTTCGAGAAGTCATTCGCGGGCGAGACGACGTTAGCCCCAATATTCACGTTGAGTGTTGCCAGCAGGATGGCAAGAAGCGAAATGACCACCGCTACTGGAGAGTGAAAGCGGCTCAAAAGCTGCACAGGATCCCAGATCGCGAATCCATAAATAACGACTGTCGCCGAGGTCACGAGGATTCCGACCAAAGAGTAGAGCGTCATGGTCGCGGGCAGGGCGAGCCCTTGCCCGATGATCTGCTGTCGCTGGCCGCGCGCGAAGCGTGTGAAATCCGGGATGTTGAGAGATACCGTGGCCCAGAATCCGACCGTTCCATTCAATGCTGGAATGAGGAATTTCGCGAACTCCGAAAAATTCGCGAAGCGCGATGGCGCTGACAGCATCGGACCGAAGCCTCCCGCGCTGCGATAGGCCCATCCCAGCAGCAGCACTCCCACGGCAAGCAGGATGGGCGCGCTGATTCCCTGCAGAAAACGTATGTACTCAATGCCTTTGAGGATGACCGCCAGGTTGATCAACCAGAAAGCCAAGAAACAAATGGCGGCGCCGTGGCTCTGCTGATTCCAGGCGGGAATCAACGTTGCCAGCAGAGTATTGATCGCCTCCCCGCCAATCCATGTTTGGATCCCAAACCAACCGCACGCGACGAGCGCTCGCAGCACGGCTGCAAAATTGGCGCCTAACACGCCGAATGAGGCGCGTGCCAGCACCGGAAAAGGAATGCCGTAACGCGCGCCCGGGTGAGAATTCAGAAGCATGGGAATGAGAACGATTGTGTTGCCCAGAAATACGGTGCTGACCGCCTGCTTCCAGTTCATCCCACCCTGAATCAAGCCCGCCGCCAGCATGTAGGTCAGAATGTTGACCAACATTGATACCCAAAGGGCAGCAAAGTTGTAAGTACCCCACGTGCGCCTTTCGCTAGCCGCCGGTGCAAGGTCTGCGTTGTATAAGGGACTCGATTCGATCAGTTGCGGCGCGAGTTGGTTGTCCATAGAACCCTTTAATCAGCGGATGTCGGCCCGGTTTGCGACGTAAGCGGACCGTAGGTTTCAGACCGGCGATCGCGAAAGAACTGCCAGACCCGCCGCACTTCGAGAATCATGTCGAGGTCTAGATCGGCGACCAGGACTTCGTCCTTGTGGCGGCTCGCTTGCGCCACGATCTTGCCGCGTGGATTGCAGAAATAACTTTTGCCGTAAAATTTGCCGATATTCCAGGGCGCTTCGGTCCCCACGCGATTGATGGCGCCGACGAAATAGCCGTTCGCTACCGCATGCGCCGGTTGTTCCAATTCCCAGAGATACTCAGACAGGCCCGCCACCGTCGCCGATGGATTGAAAACAATCTCCGCCCCATTCAGTCCGAGAATGCGCGCCCCTTCGGGAAAGTGACGGTCATAGCAGATATAGACGCCGACGCGCGCATACTTCGTCTCGAATACGGGATACCCCAAATCGCCCGGAGTGAAATAGAACTTCTCCCAGAAACCAGGATGGCAGTGAGGAATGTGGTGCTTGCGGTACTTGCCCAGAAAACTTCCATCCGCATCAATCACGGCAGCGGTGTTGAAATACAGACCCGTCATCTGCTCTTCATAAACAGGAACGACGAGTACCATGCCATGCTTTGCGGCGATCTGCTGCATCAGTGTGGTAGTTGGCCCGTCGGGGACTCGTTCGGTTAACTCATACCAGCGTATGTCCTGTTCCGCGCAAAAATACGGTCCGTAGAAAAGCTCTTGCAGACACAGGATCTTTACTTTCTTTTTGGCCGCTTCTTCGATCAACTTCACGTGCTTGTCGATCATGGCTTGCTTGATGTCTGACAGCGAGTGCTTGTTTCCGAGCACGTTGCGTGCCTGAATCAGTCCACAGCGCACAATCCGGGACATGGACTACCTCCGAGAGAGGTCAATATACCAGACGCCACCGTTGCTTTCTGGTCGCAAGAAAAGTTGATTCCTGTACAGCGCCCCTCCGCCCCGAGACGCAGTCAATCCCGGACAAAGAATGCACACGCAATCTTGATTTCGCTACACTTGGGGACTGGCCAACTCAATCGCGAGGACTGGAGCACACCTACCTATGAATTTTTCCCTGCTCGACTGGTCTGCAGTCATCGCCTATCTTCTGATCACACTCCTTCTCGGTCTCTATTTTCGTTCGCGCTCGGGCCGGAGCATCGACGATTACTTTGTTTCGGGACGCAACGTTTCCTGGTGGCTTGCCGGCACCTCCATGGTTGCCACCACGTTTGCTGCCGATACGCCGCTCGTCGTCACCGGTCTCGTCTACGCTCAGGGTGTCGCCGGTAACTGGATCTGGTGGAGTTTCCTGCTCTCCGGCATGATGACCGTATTCTTGTTTGCCCGTCTCTGGCGGCGTTCCGGTCTGTTGACCGACGTGCAATTCGCCGAGATGCGCTACTCCGGCAAACCTGCCGCGTTTCTGCGAGGCTTTCGCGCGCTCTACCTCGGTCTCTTAATGAACTGTCTGATCCTGGGTTGGGTAACCAAAGCCATGACTTCCATCGTGGCGGCGACCCTTGGCGTTAGTGACGGGAAAGCACTGGCGATTTGTGTTTTCTTCCTCATTCCATTCACCGGTTTGTACGTCGCGCTCGGCGGACTCTGGGGCGTTCTGTGGACCGACTTGTTTCAGTTCGCTCTAAAAATGTCGATTGTGATCGGCGTCGCCTGGTACGCGGTCGCAGCCTGCGGGGGCATGCACGCTATGCTCGAAAAGCTGGCTGCGGCACGCGCGGCAAATCCCGGATCGGCGGATGCTACCGCGATCTTCCCCGATTTCTCGCGTCCGTTTACTACCGAGGCTCTATGGACGCTGCCGGCTTTGACGTTTGTGGTGTACCTCGGACTGCAGTGGTGGGCCTTTTGGTATCCCGGCGCTGAACCGGGCGGCGGGGGATATATTGCGCAGCGCATCTTTAGCGCGCGCGATGAGAAGCACGGCCTGCTTTCGGTGCTCTGGTTCAACATCGCCCATTACGCGGTTCGTCCATGGCCCTGGATCCTGACCGCACTCGCCGCTGTCGTCCTCTATCCACATTTGGAACACCCGGAACGGGGCTACATGCTGGTCGTCAGCGAGCACGTACCGGCAGCGCTCCGCGGCGTTGTCGTCGCCGGCTTCATGGCAGCATTCATGTCGACGTATGCGACGCAGCTGAATTGGGGGGCTTCGTATCTGGTGGCAGATTTTTACCGCCGCTTCCTGAAAACCGGCGCCCCGGAAGAGCACTATGTGCAGATGTCCCGCGTGGCCACCGTGCTGCTGGTGATCGTCTCAGCGATCGTATCGATGCAGCTTTCTTCCATCCGATCAGGCTGGGAATTTGTTCTGGAAGCGGGAGCCGGCACAGGTGGCGTCTACCTGCTGCGCTGGTATTGGTGGCGCATCAACGCCTGGAGCGAAATTTCGGCGATGGCGACGGCTCTTGTGGTTTCTCTGGCTCTACGCTGGCTTGCCCCTTTTACGGGAACGAGTCCTGTGCTCTTCGCCAAGACGGCCGTTGCGACTACGGCGATCACAACGCTGGTATGGGTGGTGGTCACTCTGCTCACGCCCCCTGAACCAGAAGCGCGCCTCATCGAGTTCTATCGCAAGGTTCGTCCCGACGTCCGTGGCTGGCGCCCCGTTGCGCGGATGGTTCCGGATGTCACTCCGACCATCGATCTGGGAAGGAATCTGCTGGCCTGGGTGCTGGGGTGCGGCATGGTGTACCTGGCGCTGTTTGCGGTCGGTCGCTTTGTGCTTGGGGCGCACGCACAGGGGCTGGTGCTGGCCCTGCTGTCTGCCATGTGCGCGTTCGCGCTTCGCGCCAACCTCCGCCGCAGCTGGTCAGAACCCTCGGCTTAAACCAAGGCAGGAATTCGCTACTATTCGCCGGCCACGGACGCAGCTTTGCTTGCCCGGCTGTGGTGCTCTTGCTTGGTCACGTACATGCGGCGGTCCGCTTCGGCCAGCAGTTCTTCTGCATCCTGGCCGTCTTTCGGATACGCCGCGGCGCCAACGCTCAGCGAGAGCATATCTTCGCCGCAGATTTCCTGGCCAACCTCGTGAGCAATTTTGATGAGAGTCTCTTCGCGGGTCGCTGCTACTTCGGCAGTCAGTCCAGGAAACACAAGGACGAATTCATCTCCACCCATGCGCGCCACATAGTCGTATTCGCGACAGCACTCACGCAGACGTTTGGCGAACAGCTTCAGCACCTGATTGCCTTCCAGATGGCCAAAGCGGTCGTTGACCTGCTTGAAGCCGTCAAGATCGCCCACCATCACCGTCAGTGAGACATTCGCCCGGCGGCAGCGCGCGAGTTCCCGGTCCAAATGCAGGAAGAGAGAACGGGTGTTGGGCAGTTCGGTCAGGTAGTCGGTGGTCGCCGAACTCTCTGCCTGCTGGTAGCGCAGAGCGTTTTCGATCGACAACGCAGCTTTAGAACTCACGGCCAGCACGATGCGCAAGTGGTCGCTGTCGAAGGCAAACGGCTCCACCTTATAAAGCGTGAGCGCGCCAACGACTCCGCTCACGCCTTCGAGCGGCACCGAGAGGGCCGAGCGCAAGGTGCTGAACTTGGTGGGGTCGTCAAGATATCCCGGCTCTACCGAGGGATTTCCATTCACGATGGGCTTGCGGTTCTGCACCACCCATCCGGAAACACCTTCGCCCAACGGAATGCGCAGCGAAGAGAACAGACGAAAATTATCTCCACTTACATAGCGCGGACAAAGGCAGCTGTCATCGCGCAGGTAAATTGCAATCGAGTCGTAGGGCACCAAGCGCTTGAGTTTGACAGCTAAGACGGACAATGTCTCATCCAGGCTGAGCGAAGCCCCAAGGTCCTGGCTGAGTTCAAACAGCGTCTGCCCTTCCTGACGGGCCGCTGCAATCGACTGCAAGAACTTTGTCGCGCTTCCCCGACTCGGCTTCTTCACATCACTTTCAAAACCGGACGCGGGAGCCACATCGGCATCCACCTTCAGGTCAACCGAGAGCCGGGTCCACTTCATACCCCGCGTGCGTTCGACGACCAGTTTCTCCAGTTCGACGTAATTTTCTTCGAGCACCTTAACGATCTGGGGATCAAATGCCCGGCCTGATTCCTCGTGCAGCCTTTGCAGCACTTCATCCATGGGAAGAGCGCGACGATATTGACGATCGGAAGCCAGGGCGTCTAGAAAGTCCACCGCCGAAAGAATGCGGGCCCCAATGGGAATCTGCTCTTTGCGCAAACCCAGGGGATAGCCCGTGCCATCGTAGCGCTCGTGGTGCGCTTGCACGATAGGGACAACCGGGTAAGGAAACTGGACTCTCTCGAGAATCTCCCCGCCGACCAGAGGATGGATCTTGATTTTCTCGAACTCTTCGGGCGTCAACCGGCCGGGCTTGGAAATGATGTGCTCTGGAACTGCGAGTTTGCCAATATCGTGAAGCAAAGCCGCCGCTTGCACCGCTTCCACTTCGTGAGGCTCGAGAGAAAGCCTCTTGGCGATCTCGACGGCGTAAACGCGAACGCGTTGCAAGTGATCGTGGGTGGTGTGATCTTTGGCTTCGATGGCCAGCGCCAGCGCTTCGATCGTGCGCATGTGCAGGTTGGCCACTTCCTCCACGTGCCGTTTCTCGTCTTCCAACTTGCCCAGGTAGAGACGGTAGCTGCGATAGATCACGTAAACGACGGGCAGAGCCAGCATGGATGCCTGCCAGCCCACGATGCGATTGAGCCAACTGACCAACCCCGCAATGCCCGCGCCGACCAGGTAATAAGGGAACGTCCAGAAATATGTTTCTCTCCAGATCGTGCGCGGTGAGCGTTTTTCGGTCAGCGCAATCACCAGAGCCACCGGCGCGGTGTTCATGAAAAAGAACACTGAGGCCGCCAGCAATAGAGCGATGGCTATACCCGCATGCGGGATGCGGCCTAAGGCCAACTGATAGGCCCAATACGCGGCCGCGCAGGCGCTGATTACGCTGCAGGCATTGAAGGCGACCTGGATCGGCCTCGGCTTGTCGCGATAAAGACACTGGGCCACGGTCGCAGCCCCGCCAATGGCCAGGGTGTCAGCAAATCCCAGTTCCACCACGCCCAGAAGTATGAAAAGGAAATTGACCGACATCGTTCCGCTGATGCCGGGCAGATTGACTTTCAGGCTCGACGCAATGATGGCGATGACCAGGTACGCGAGAAACTGCAGGGGATCGGGTGCGCTGGCGTGCAGCACGCCGATGCACAGCACGATCAAGCCGACGCTAATGACCAGCCCGATGAACGCCCGAGTCTGCCAATTCCACGGTGTTGGACTTGAACTCATGGTCCGCTTAAAGCACACAGCTGCCTGTCCAGACACTAATGGAGTTGTGTGGGTTACGACAGAGCACTTTGGTAATGGCGGACGGCTGCGGTCCAATGCGGGCAGTCAGGACCTGAGTTGTGCAGTTCCTGCATCATACGGGCAGCAAGACCCGGCAGAGAAAATCTAAAGTAACCTTCCGACAACACCTGCAAAGGTGATAGCAAAGAGGCACGAGGGACGTCTCGGGCATGACATGGGAACCCTGCGAGCAGAACCCGCAGCAGGATAACGAGCGGAATACGAAAGGTGACCAGCGCCGCATCGGCGATACGGTTGCCGTCATTCGCAGCGACACGATGCATCGCCTCATGGCGATGGTCGAACGTGTCGCCCGCCAGAGTGCGGCCGTACTCATTGTGGGCGAGACGGGAAGCGGCAAGGAGGTCGTGGCGCGCGCGATTCATCAGCACTCCCTGCGCAGCAATCAACCCTTTGTTGACGTCAACTGTGGGGCACTTCCCGAGCACCTGGTTGAAAGTGAACTGTTCGGCTACGAAAAGGGAGCCTTCAGCGGAGCCGAATCGCAAAAGCCGGGCCTGTTCGAGTTGGCCGACAAGGGCACGCTGCTTCTCGACGAGATTGCCGAAATCGATTCCAAGACGCAGGTCAAACTGCTCCGCGTGCTTGATGGCGTGCCCTACTACCGACTCGGCGGCAGCCGCAAAGTTTCGGTGGATGTGCGCATACTAGCGGCCACCAACCAGGACATGGAAGCAGCCGTGCGCAGTGGCAAGTTTCGCAGCGACCTCTATCATCGTCTGAACCAGTTCCAGTTGCGCGTCCCCCCTCTGCGAGAACGGCCGGAGGATATCGGCGCGATTGCCGAATACATTCTCGAACAGCACCATCCCGAATGCCGCTTTTCACCGGAGGCTCTGCGTCTGCTGGAGACGAACCCGTGGCCGGGTAATGTCAGAGAACTGAAGAATGTCTTGCTCAAGGGCGTCCTCCATCTCCGCGACAATCAAAAACTCGTCACCGCCGCCGATGTTGCGCCCTACCTGCCCACCAGCCCAGTAGAGTCAGCCGCGAGCGACACTTTTCGCGGCAGCCTCAGCGACATGGAAAGGCGAATGATTCTCGACACTCTGGCGCGCATGGGCGGCGATCAGAACGAATCTTGCCGCGTGCTTGGGATATCGCGGAAAACTCTGACCCGCAAGCTGCAGCAGTATGAAGCCGAGTCGACCGCCCAATCCCTCGGCGCTATCAGTTCCGAGCAGCAGCGCTATTTTCGCGTGGCCGTTCCGGTTCCCGTGCGTTTGCATGCCGCCGGGACCGGCTTGAGCGAGGCCACGATCATGAATGTTGGCATGGGTGGGGTAGCGTTGCAGGCGGATCGATTCATTGAATGCGACACGGAACTTGAGCTCAGCTTTACTCTGCCCGACCCGGCGATCACCATTCAGGCGCAAGGCCAGGTGGTCTGGACGTCCTCGGATGGAAGCTGTGGGCTGAAATTCACGGCCATCCGTCCGGCAACTCGAAAAGAGCTGGAGCGATGGCTCTTGTTGAAAGCGAAAGTTGAAGGTTGGGCGGTCCCTCACGACAAAGCACTCGCCGCGCGCGCGCACTAGCTCTCGCGATTCAGCACGCTCAGAAACTCAAACTCCTGCCAAGACTTTCCGCGTTGCCTCACAGTCAAAGGGGACGGGCGCCATTGTCTCCCACACAATTCGTCTCAATAAGAACGAGCGGCACAGTTGCCTGTGCCGCTCGTGCATCCCCGGTTAGTTTGTGTTAGCGAGATGACGCCGCCGCCATCGCCAGGAGTGGTTGCTCCTGCTTGTGTGCTTCGGCGTACAGCGAGTAACAGCGATAGACCCCAAACAGAACCAACATCATGGGCGTCATGACCTTCCACGACAGGGCCGGACCGGCGAGTGCAGCCATGGTCGCCAGACCTGCTGCCATCACGTAGTTCGGGAATGTCCAGAGGAAGACCGTACGCCAGATGTGGGCGGCATTCTTCGCCTCACTCAGGGCGATAATGACCGCTACCGGCAGGGTGTTGGCCACGAAGTAGGCAGCGGCAGCCAGCGTGAAAGCCAGCGCCTGACCTGCATTACCTCCGTGGTTGAGTCCGAAGTAGAAAGCCCAGGTAGCTGCGCCGGTGGCATTCACCAGCGTGCCGGTATTGAATACCAGCTGCACCAACGAGGGTTTCTTGTTTCCGGACGCGAAGGACTGGGTTAAGGCGCACGCTACAGCGAGTAGCGAGGCTTCCAACAGTCCCAGTTGCGAAATTGCAAGCAATAGAATCGGCAGGTTGCCGGACATCGTTGTCGACATGCCGGGCAACTTGATCTTGAAGCGGGAGGCAACAACCGCTCCCACAGCCAGGATCAGGAATCGCAGCGAGAGCTCCAGGTGGTCGTTCCTCACGCTCAGAGCGAGAGTCCCCACGCTGGTGGCAGCCACGAGTCCGATCAGCAACCGTGCCGAATTTGGCAGTGTGTTCTTCATGATCTTCCTCGGGCTAGTTTTCTCCGTCCTCACTGCTGCTCAGAGCAACCATGCCCCCGGCAGTGCCGACGGCGTTGCCCCACACGACGCTGAAGCCGCCGTCAAGCGAGTTGCCCCAGACCACGCTGTTACCCCAAACCACAGAGTTAGCGAGGACGGCGCTGTTGCCCCACACGACGCTGTTCCCCCAAACGACGGAATTGCCCCAGACCACGCTGTTGCCCCAGACCACCGAGTTCGTGGTAACCAGGCTTACGCCCGTCAGAGCGCTGTAGCTCGCGGTCGGAGATAACGCGACTCCCGTTCCGGTATCGGTACTGGCAAGAGCTGCCGAAACGTCAAGACAGCCCGCGCCATAGGTGAAAATGTCGTACTGGAGAGAGTAAACAGACCCCGCCAGATCGGTTGCCGAGTCGTACAGTCCGAAGCCCTTCCACGCTGACTTCATCAAACGAGCCTTAACAACGTCAGGTGTAAGTGTCGGAGTCTTCTGCAGCATGAGTGCTACGGTCCCTGCCACCACCGGAGTGGCCATGCTGGTGCCGCTCAGCCGGAAGTAGTTGCTACCAACCCGAAGGAAGGGGTTCGCCGCGTCCAGCGTGCTGCCAGTAGCGCGGAGCGAGACCAGACGGTTGCCAGGGGCAACCAGGTCCGGCTTCGCAATGTGATCAAGAAGGGTGGGCCCCTTCGAGCTGAAGCTCGCGATGGAGTCATCCACGCGGTTCACCGTACCCTTGGTGCGAGTGGCACCGACGGTGATGACAGCCGGGTCGTTCCCCGGAGCGCCGATGGTCGCATAGCCACGCGTGCCAACCGAATTGTCGCGCCCCGAGTTGCCAGCAGCAACGACAACGACGATACCATTCTTCCAGGCCGACTCAACCGCCTGGTCGAGCGGATCAAGCGTGTAGCTCTCGAATATGCGGCGTCCGAGTGAGAGATTGATAACCCGAATGTTGTAGGTAGCCTTGAGAGCGATGGCGCGATTGATGGCCGCGATCACCTGACTGTCGGTGCCGCTGCCATTCTGGTCCAGAACACGCAGGTTGATCAGGCTCACACCCGTGGCCAGACCTTTGTACTGCCGCGCGTATCCGGAACCGGCGGCCGAGGAGGCACCGTTGCCGGCGATCAAGCCAGCCACATGTGTCCCGTGACCATACTTGTCAGAGGTCGTTGTGTCGCCGGCCACGAAACTCTCGTTGTAGACGACGATCGACGCGCCACTGGCCGTATGCAGGTCAGCATTGTCTGCAATGCCGCTGTCAATGACCGCGACGCCGACGCCGGCACCCGTCATGTTGTACTGCGAAGCGGCGATATCCGCCTCTACGGCAGGAACTGCATCCTCGTCCGGGGTGGTCGTCAGAGAAACCGGACGATCCGGCGTTACATACGCCACGTTCGGACTGGCTTCGAGGGTCGGCAGCATAGCCGCTGGGATGCGCATATGAACGGCGCGCATCTGCGTAAAGCGGCGGCGTACTGCACCAAAACTCTCGGCTTCGCCCGTACCCGGGTTCTGCTTGAACTGCACGATAACGTCGATCTTCGCGCTCTGATTGGCGCGCAGATCGTCGGAAAATTTGCGGTGGTTTGTAGGACGTCCCTGTTGCAATTCGGTGGCGCCGCGTCCCTGTCCCCATACTGGCAGACTGACCAGTAGGCACAGCAGAACGCGAGACCCCCAAACAGCGACGTCCGCGGTGATAGGGCGTGTCTTTTTCTTCACGCCATACCTCGTTTCGGTTCGGTTCGCCATTGTCCCCTCTTAGGCTCAATAGACAGCAGTGTGACTTGCCAACGCCTTCTATTAGGGCAACCCGAAGACCATGCTTACACCTTTTAAATCTTTTAAATCAGCAACTTAGAGAGTCGCCGAATAAGAGGGTGGGACAACTTGTCCCCGGGACACTAGGTACCTTCACTTATGTAAGCTTGTATCTTGTTTAGATCAAAGGGTTTGCCGGATAAATTCGGCTGTTAGACACAATGTCTAGAACAATCAGGATGATTTTCCGACCCAGGACAGGCTAGATCGTTGCCGCGGCCGCGGCGAGCTGGGGCGTTTTGGGTAGCGCAGCGATTAGTTTGCGCGTATACGCATGCGCCGGCGTGGTAAAGAGTTCCGCCGTCTTGCGGCACTCCACAATCTCACCTTCCTCCATCACCGCTACGCGATGGCTGATCGTGGCCACCGAAGGCAGATCGTGCGAGATATACAGAATGCTCATGCCCATTTTGCCGTTGAGTTCAGAGAACAGCTGCAGGATCTCAGCCTGAGTGATGACGTCGAGCGCGCTGGTGGGCTCGTCGGCAATCAGCAACGATGGACGATGAAGCACGGCCATCGCGATGAGCACTCGTTGCGCCTGTCCCACACTGACTTGCGAGGGATATTGCCGCAGGAACCGTTCTTCGGCGGGAAGGCTTACATTCTGCAGCGCTTCGAGCAGCGCCGTCTTGCATTGCGCCCGCGAGGAGCGCCGGTGGGTTCTCCAGGCTTCCTCCAGTTGTGTGCCCAGGCGCAGCGCCGGATTCAACGAAGACATCGGACTCTGCAGCACAAGCGCAATGTCCTTTCCGCGGAGCGCGCGCATCTCGCGCTCCTTCAAGGACATCAGATCGCGGCCCTGAAAGAGAATTGAGCCCTTCGCCTGCGCATTTTTCAGGTAGAGAAGCTTCAGGATTGCCAGCGCCAGCGTGCTCTTGCCGCAGCCGCTGCGTCCAACCAAGCCCAGCACCTCGCCTTTCTGCAGCTCGAGCGACAGCTCGCGCAGAACCACCGGCCGGTCCTTGTAGGCAACCGAGAGCTGCAGCGAGAGGAGTGCCTGGGCATCGCTCATCGTTTCTTTGCCACCTCGGTGTCCAGCGTGAGCTGTTCAACGTTCCAGTAGACTTGCGGCCGCAGCACAACAGGGTGAGCATTGTGCAAGGCCGATGAAACCGCCGCCATCGCGTTCTTGTTGACCAGATAGATGAACGGCTCCTCTTGCCAAACGATCTCCTGCACCCGGTCAATCGCCTGCTTGCGCTTGTTCATGTCGAGCGTGGAGGCTTGCGCGCGCATCAGCTTATCGATCTCCGCCTCCCATGCCGTCGCCGGAGTCTTCTCACTCGGATTCCACTGGTGCGTCTCTGAGGAACTGAGCCACACGTTCATTTGTGAATTCGGGTCGAGATCGTTGTTCATCAGACCCAGCAGGCAAGCCTCATAGTCAAAGGTGCGCGTGATGCGCTCGATGAGCGACGGGAAGTCGAGAGTGACCACGTTCAAACGGATCCCAATACCCGCCAGGTCCTGTTGCATCATGGTCGCCATACGCTCGCGGTATTTATTTCCCGCATTGGTAATGACGGAAAACTCGACGAGATGGCCATCGCGGTCTTTCAGTTTTCCGCTTTCCAAACGGAACCCATCCTGCGCTAAGGTTTGTAGCGCGGCCTTCTGATCGAAGGGGTGCGGCTGCAGCTTGGTGTTGAACCAGAACTTGTTGGCGGGAGATACCCAGCTTACTGCCGGACGCGCATGTCCGCGGAACACGACCCGCGCCAGATCTTCGCGATTGATTGACCCTGAAATGGCACGCCGGAAATTGACCGACGTGAACCATGCTTTCTTGTAGGCAGGCAGTCGAGAATTTGCCACCTGGTTGAACCACATCTGCTCCGCATCCAGCGAAACGCCCGCATCGTAAGCCATTCCCGGAGCCTGGGCGGCGAGTTTGTCGAAATACTCCGCATCCAGTGCGTTGATGAAATCGATTTCGCCCCGTGTCAGCCGAAGCATCTCGATGTCCCGATTCTCCTGAATATCGAGCCGGACCGAGTCGACATAGGGCAATTGCCGCCCGGACGCGTCTCGCTTCCAATAGTTCGGATTCCGCTTCAGCAGCAGATAAGAACCCGCCTTGTTCTCGGCCACGTAATACGGCCCAAGCACGGCCATCTCCTTCTGCGGAGATTTGGCCGACATGATGGCCACTTGATCAAACAACTTATCCAAGCCCACAACCGGCGCCGGAAATGTGATGAGCACTTGATCCTTGCCCGTGACTTGCATCAGCGTCTTCCCTTCACCGGAGCGAAACGAGTCTCCCGTAGGCGAGTGCATGCCTGGGTCCATCAACTGCAGCACGGTGTAAGCGACGTCTTCCGCTGAAAATGGGGTGCCGTCGGAGAAGTGCACGCCCGAACGCAGTTTGAAGCTGATCGTCTTGCCGCCGGCGCCAACCCTCCACGAGGTGGCCAATTCCGGCTCCAGTTGTTGCGTAAGACGGTTCAGACGAACCAGCACCCCGCCGGTGAGGTAGCGAACCGTCTCGGAAGAATCGTCCGCCGTCAGCACCGGATTCATCGTCTTCGGTTCCGAATGCAAACAGAAGCGCAACTGCCCGCCGGATTGGGCGATCGCGGTCGCGGCACACAGGATGATGGCGACGGAAAGAACGAGCCCAATTAAGTGACGTCTCATACAGAAAACTCCTCCCGGGAGAGAGCAAGATGAAAGCAACTGACCACTACGATCAAAAGAACCAGCGGAACGAACTGCCAGGGCTGCGCCGAGAAGGAGGAGAAACTCTCCAGCTCGCGCAGCAAGCTGCCCCACGAAGGCAACGGCTCGGCAACGCCCAAACCGAGAATACCCAGATTGGCTTCCGTCAGAATGAAGACCGGGATCGAAATCCAGAATTGGGCATAGAGTACCGTTTTCAGATTCGGAAATATGTGCCGCCACAACAATCGCAGACCGCCATTTCCGGAGGCGCGCGCCAGCAGAACGAAATCCGATTGCGCCAGGCTGCGGGCGTCAGCACAAACTACGCGGGCCGCCGCCGCCCATCCCAGGCATCCCAGCAACGCAAAGGTGATCATGACCGACGTCATAGGCGCGACATTCAGCGGAAGCAGGGCGCGCACGGTGATCAGGAGGAACAACCAGGGCAACGAGAGAAACAGATCCGTGGCCGCCATCACGCAGCGCTCCAGCCATCCGCCAATAAAGCCCGCCGTGCCGCCAATGAAAGCCGCGAGCAAGCTCGAAAGCAGGGCCGCCGACGGCGCCAGCAACAATGAAACCCGCGTGCCGTAGAGCACACGCGAGAACCGATCCCGCCCGAGCGCGTCGGTGCCCAAAACATGTTGCCGTGAGGGCGCCGCATCCGGCACATCGCGAAACTGATGCGCATACGACGCGGGCGCAAACAACTCCGCGCCCAGGCACGCGATCGAAATCACGGCCAGCAACACGATGGCGGCAATGCGGGCCCACTTCATGCTTCACGCGTCCGCAGCGAGCTTCCCGCCAGATCGGAAGCTGAATTGGCCACCAAGGTGACCGCCGTGACAATCATCGTCAGCGTTACCAGCAACTCGAGATCACGCCCCAACGCCGCTTTCCAGGCGAGTTGGCCGATGCCGGGAAGATCACACAGCGCCTCGACTGGAATCGCAGCCGCAAACGCCATGCTCACCGAAACTCCCGCCAGCGCGAGCAACTGTGGCGCCGACACCGGCAGAATGTGCCAGAGAAACACCCGCACACTTCCAACCCCTTTCGCCCGCGCGGTCAGCACATGGGGCAGCGCGGCGCTGTGAGCGAGAAGATTTCGCGCATAGCGAAAAATCTTGGGAAAGACAATCAATCCCAGAACCAGCTGTCCCGGAGCACGCGCGATCACAAACAGGATTGCCAGCGCCGCCGCAGGCAAGCAGAGCAAGGCTCCGGCCAACAAGCTGCCAAACAGATCGACGCACCAATTGCGCGACATCACGGCCGCAATCGCCAATGCCAGGCCCAGCGTCCAGCCCAGCGTCAGGCCCAGCGCCACCGACTTCAGCGTCTCCGGAATCCGCTCCGCCAGCAGCTTCCGCACCGGCTGTTGCAAAGTCCGCGAAGTTCCCAGATCGCCGTGCAGAATTCGGGTCAGGTAATGAAAGTAGAACGCTCCCAGACTCTCGCTGGCGCGCGACTCGCGCAGCGCCTGCATGCTTTGCTGGTTCAAGCGATGATCCAAATCTTCCTCGTCCACCCCGAATCCGGGCGCAAAGCGCACCAGCGTGGCTCCGAGAAAGCCGCCGAGCAGCAGGATGATCGAGATTTTTGCCACTTGCCGTGCGAGCCTGTGCATCCGCCTCCGACTGAAGCGAGAGAAACTCACTATGAGTGATATCAGCTAAGTGGTTATGTATCAACAACCTAGTGGCACGAAGCGAAACTTTCGTAACACTCAGAGTGCCGCCCAATTCCAGGCCGAGAATCCATCTTGCCTGGCACAAATCGCAACTGAGTCGGACCTCAATGGAAAGGCCTCAGTGCTGGCGAAAGCGCGCATGAAGGGTTAGCGCGAGTCTGCGGGTGCTGCCGCGCCCGTAGAGCTGGAACGGTGCCCAGTAAAACGGATTGCGGTATCCGCTGCCATGAAGCAGCGAAAGCTTTGCGCGGCGGAGAGCTGCATCCGGGCTCGCGCCGCGGTTCAGTTCTTTATAGAAGTTGTCCATGAGCTGCACTGTGGACACATCGGTCGCTTCCCACAAAGCCGCGATCACATTGCGCGCCCCCGCCCGCAGAAACGCCCAGGAAAGCCCCACCAGCCCTTCGCCGGAGTAGGCGCGCTCGCCCGTGCTGTAGCAGGCTGAGATCGTCACCAGTTCCGCCTGCAGCGGATGACGAATGACATCGCGGGCATACAGCTTGAAGGCGTCGCTGCCGGCACTGGGCTTGGAGAGCACGATCGCCGAGTCGAGTGGGCTCGACCGGCTTGCTGTGCCGTGGGCAACGAAATGAATATAGGAATAGCGCTCGGGATTTCCGTTGAAGTAAGCGTCAGGTGTCGCTTGCTCGCGGGTAAGCACTTTGAGCTGACCAACCGGAAAATGTTGCGCCACTCTTTCCACTTGTGCCCCAGCTCGCGAGAGTTCGGGATACTTGTCGTTCGGCGCCACGCTGTTCCCGATAAGAAACAGGTTCGGGGTTACCTGTCTGGCGCTGGCTCGCCCGTCGAGCAGCCGCAGTGAACTCGCGTTAGCGATGGTCACGTCCTCGATCCAAAAGTGCAATTGAGGTCGCTCAACGAGCAGTGTTTCGAAGTTCAGATTGTTGAGGCGGCCGTCGGGGATGATGAGGACGTTAGCGTTCTTCGGCAGCAGGCGCTCGGCGGGAGCCACCAGCGTGGCATAGAGCCAACGACCATCGCGGTCAGCAGACTGAAGGACATCCTGAGGTCCAGCAAGCGCCTTGCGGTAGCGATCAACTGCCGCCTCAATTGCGGCGCCTGGGGGAAGGGTAAATTCGCTCTCCTTGGTTGCCGTCACCACCCAAAGGTACGACTGCGCCTCGCCCAGCCAGTAGAACAAGATGACGCCCTGTGCACGCGCGGCGACCTGAGAGGCGTCGAGGGGAGGCGGACTCGTCGCAGCCACCTTCGGCAGCAATCCCAACCCTCTCGATAGCGTGCGGGCGCGGCTGAAGTCGGCCCAGCGCAGGGCTTCGTCGCTGCGGCCCTGAGCCACCAGGAACCGAATGTAGTCGTCATAGATGGACAACCCGTTCGTCAGGAAAGACAGCTTCAAGTCTTCGCGGTTGATCGTCTGGCGATCGGATTCAAAGGTCACCAGCGCAATACGGTATTCTCGGTCGGCTTCCTCAAGGTGGTGCTGATCTTCAGCAAGGCGGGCGAGGTAGTGCTGAGCTTCCCACCTTAGTGATATCGGGCACCGTTTATCCTGCTCAACCTCCCGGATCATGCTGACTGCCTCGGCGAAGTTGCCGCGCTGTGCGGCAATCTGGCCCTGAACCAGGACAGCGTACAGCCTGTCGCTTGAAACGCCGGTTTCACGCGAGATTTCCAGTACCTGAGCCGCGTATTGTTCGGCCTTTGTGAGATCACCTGATCGCAGCGAAAGACGCGCGAGAACTCGCAGGATCACAGAGATATCTTCTTTGCTGTTGACGGCATGCTCCAAGTCCAGTGCGCGGTTAAAGGGCCCTGCCGCCAGCGCAAGCTTTCCTTGATCGAAATAGGCGTACCCGACTCCGGTCAACCAGGAGGCTTGGTCGCTGATATCTCCGAGTTGCGCTGCGATACTAGCCGCCGAACTGAAGTTCTCCAAAGCTCTCTCGGTATTTCCAAGGCGATAGTAGGCCCACCCCAGATTACCCACGGCATTCTGCGCTAAGTCTCTGGCGCCCAGCCTCTCGGCAACGCGATAAGCTTCTTCGGTTCGATCCGCCGCCTCGTCAAAACGCCGTTCGCGCAGAGCCGCTACTCCCACGTTAAGGAGCGCAGTCGCTTCCAGCAGTTGATCGCCGTGCGACCTGGCAAAATTCAGGCTCTCAAGGAAACGCCTCTCGCCCTCGATGTGGTTTCCTTGCTCCATGGCCAAAACCCCGAAGGCGCGGCTTACTCCGCCACAGGGAGTGTCAGGCCTGTCCCGGCATAGGTTCTCAGCTTCCCGCAGGTTCTGATTCGAGTCGGAGAAGCGACCGAGCCTTGCGAGAGCTGCGCCGCGCAGGGCGAGCATCTGTATTCTGGAGCTTCTCTCCCTAGGAACAGGCCGCCCATCCAGTACGGTCAACACCCTGTCATACAATCCTCCCCACAAGAGCGACTCCGCTTCAACGTTGGCAAATCTTGCCGCCCAATCCGGATTTGAACTCTTGTAAAGTTGGTAGCCTCTTTCCGCCTCCTGCTGACTGCGAACCAGATCCCCGTGGACAAATAGTTCCTGCGTTCGTGCAAAAGTGACCTCTGGGGTTTCTGGACGCGCACACGACGAGCAGAGGAAGAGTGCTAGCAAAACAACCCGGCACGCGGCAAGATCGAACCTGGCCCGGAGAAGTCTGCCCGGCAAAAAGTGGACGGGCGCGCGACAGATTGGCGAATTTTGCTGGTTGCCAACTCTGTCTTTCCTGTCTTCCAGGCTCGCGAACATCCACCTTACCCTGAGCACCATTGCGTCTCATGGTACTTGCCGGAGCCTACAGTCGTGAAGATAAACAATATTTGTCTGAAAAGAGGAGGGGCGGCCGAAGCGACGAGTATCACAGAAAGGCATATACCTACTTTTCAGTTGGTCTAAAACAAGAGGGCGTTGCCTTATCGCAGGCAACGCCCTCTTGGAACTGAAAGGTTGGGTGCGGTCAGTAGATCACGGTTTGGTTCGGCCGTTTCCGGTCGTACTGCCAACGCTCACCGTTCCATGACCCGCACAGCCCAAGTGCATCTCTAGCATTTTCAAGGTGAAGTAGTTACTCCAGTCCTGAGGTTCGCCGTGGCGGGCCCGCTCCAACCGGCGGCCCACTGTCAGGTGGCCGAAGGAAATCGTCCCGAATTCCTCCACATGCAAGAGGTTCTTGCCAATTCGTGTAGCACCAGGAATTGCCTCCGGTATCACGAGGTCACTCACTAACGAGCAGACCAGCGCCCGATGCTCAGGGTTCCTGGGTTTGTAGCCATCCTCAGGCTTGTAGCCCTTGTCCCCCTTAAGAGCTTTGATTTCCTCGCCGGCTTGTTTGTACTCGGTTTGCAAATCGTCCGCCAGAGGTGAACCCTCAGGGATCGCGTCGTACTGGTCTTGGACGTTCTTCAAGAAGGGCCCGTCGAGAAGCAGCGGCTGGCTAGTTGCCTCATGCCGGCAAACATTGAGGTTAAGGATGGGCTTCACCTCATAGCCGCTGACTTTCAGGTTTTGGAACTGCGTGCCGAGAAACGTCACCTTCGGAACATGTCCGTTTTTCTTCGCATGCTCAGTCGAAATCTGCGTCACAATGCGGTCGGCGGTGAGCACATCCAGCACGTTAAAACCCTCTAGTACGGAGGTCGCAAGCGTGACCCATGCATCCTCAGTTGCTTTCTTGATGCTGCGAAAACCTGCGACGCGCGTATAACCTGATTTGATGGTGATCAGGCCTTCGAGGCTGTAGTTCTCTACTCGCTGGAAGGAGTAGCCGCCGCTTCTGCCCCTGAGTTTCAGCTCACCCTGGGGGATGATCTTCTGTTCGATAGGTCGCTTCAGTTCGCCACTGAGAAGGTTCGCCTCTGCGTGGAAGTCGTGCCAATATTCAACGCCCGCCTTGGTTGGGACGGTCTCGGTCATGGTCGCCATGGTCGCTGCTCCGCTGGAATGAATTCACTACTGGATTTGTAGTGCGAATGATTTACGACCGACTTCCTTCGTCTCGCCCGCCGCGCCGATTCCGCGTACCACCAGGGTGTAGCTTCCCGCCGCCAGCCCCGCCCCCGGCACCTGAACCGGGAACTGATCTTGCCCTGAAACAGACGGAATTGCAAGCGACCATTCCAGCTTTCCGGAAGGGTCGTACAAATCGACCTGGTTACTGGAGTAACCACCATCCGGCGGAATCCGAACAAAGAGCAGAAACCCCTGCCCCCTCCTTGCCGTGACCGTTGGGCCTTCACCCGCGAATGTGCCCACGTTCAACGCTGCCATTGGCAAGACCTGTGGCTGCCTCAGCCGCGGATAGGTGACGAGAGTCTGGTAGCCCAGCACGGCGAGCAGCAGCGCGAAAACCCCGGCTGCGTATCGCGGTCGCAGCCAGGCAAACCAGTCGGGCTTCACTGGGGCTGGAATCGGTTTAACCGCTTCCATCCGCCCTTTGTCTTCGCCCAGGATATTTTGGCTCTGCTCAATGAACTCCGCGCCATCCCGTACATCGAGTGCGCACTCTCGACACTCGAAGAAATGTTCTTCGAATTCATCGCGCTGCTCGTCATCCAGTTCCTGGAGCAGGTACTTCTCCATTACTTTTTGACGAACCACCAGATCGTGGTCCATATTTTTCTCGATCCCCTTCGTGAAGATAGTGCTCGCCGTCGCCCGAACGTTACACCTACACCTGGGCGAACTCCGGCGGATTATCTCCTTGGTCCTTTACATACAATAACTTGAACGATCTTTTTGCCCGGTGCAGCAGCACCCGCAGGTACTCGCGATCCACGCCAAAATCACGGCAGACGTCGTCTTTGTCACGCTCATCGAGAAACACTTCCTTCAACAGGCGCCGATCGCGCTCGGGTAGTTGCTCCAGGACAGAGCGAACGTTTTTCTGGTTCTGCCGCATCGTAAGAAAGCCCAGCAAATCGCCCTTGGCCGGCACGTTCTGCTGCGCCTCTTCTTCCATCGGTACGTGACGCGCGTTGGCGCGATAGTGCTCGAGCAGCACGTTGTTGCATATGGAATTCACATAAGGACCGAGCCGCGCCGGCTGCTGGATTCTTCCCGCTCGCAACGCCACAAAGAAGCGGCTAAATGTCTCCTGGCGAACGTCTTCCACGGCTTCTCGCGATTTAAGGCGAGAGCGCAGCTTGACCTGGATCAGCGCACCAAAATAGGTGCAGAAATGCTCTTGCGTGCGGTAGTCTCCGGCGCGCAAACGCTCGAGATACGACTCGTCGAAGTCGTGGAATTGCAAGGGCTTGCCCCGCTGTGGAGGTGTCCCACAGTGTAGCACCGGAGGTGCCGGAGCAGGAGCGATTTCAGGCGGCGTGGCCCCAACCTCGTTGCACCTTTTCAGATAGACGCGGCGCGGCGAAGGCTGGGTTGCGGTCGAGTTGGCGTGCGCCAGGGACATGAACGCAGCGGTTCCTCATCTCAGCCTCGGCCAGGAAGGCGAATTTGCCAGCGGGGAGCGATCGCGAAAAGGTACCGGAGTCCTCCCCCGTGACTCCGGCACCGCAGGGTGTCCCAACTGGTTTTTTCCGAGCTGGGCCCTCAATTCGCAAACGTCAACATCGTTTCAACGTTTGCAGAATAGTGCGGGGATGGAACCAGGCGTTTCACGCCAAAACCAAAAAACTTTTTGCCCGCCAGGTTCGGGAGGGTGAAGGGTTGAGATTACTGGTCAGCTGTTACTGCTCGGGGTTCATGCGAATGGGATCGCGCACAACTCGGGCAGATCATGGCAGGCGCGTCGATCAACCTGCCGGCTACGAGCCTTTTCTGGCGGAGGGTCGCCGTGTCGCTGTCTTCCGCGTCTTGCTCCTCCGCCCCACGTAGCTGCCACTGGCAATCGCTTGCTCCGGGCCCGGCTTGCCGTTGTAGGTATAGACCCAGCACGTCAGCCGCGTGCCGTCGCTCATGGTCACCGGCCACTTCTCGCGCAGAAATAAGCTGGCCTTGGGACTCCCGGGATCGAATCCTTCGTAATCGTCCAGCGAGCGCAGCACCGCCGGGTCTTCCGGTAATTCGAAGATCTGCCCCCGCACCTCGGAGCGCGCCGTGCGGCTGAGCACCGCCCCCGGATACTCTCCCAGATCGTACAGCTTGCCGCGAACCGTCCCCCGCCCCAAGGGACGCAGCCGGCGCACGGTCCCGGCAATCTCCGCTGGCGCTCGCCGCGGCGACAATGTTCCATAAATGAAAACGTAACGATCCATCCGCGCCCCTCTTGCCTCAGAGCTTGAGCAGCGACTCCTTCAAATACCCGTATCCCTTGGAGTCGTCTGCAATGTATTTTCGCACGGCGTCGTGCTTCCGTAAGCAGGCGAGATAGTAGTCGAACAACGCCGTCACATCGCGCCGCGACAACTGCCCTGAGTTTCTCAGGTAGCCCATGAACTCGAAGAAATTCAGGTAGTCGGTAAACCCGGGGTCTTCATCGTCCACCAGCTTGCGCACCGCCGCCGAATCCGGGGCCTCACCGTCGATCAGGTTGCGCACGGTTTTCAGCGACGGTTGCTCATAAAACTTCTCGTACAAGCTGGCCAGCCACTTGGCGCGTTCCCGCCGCGAGTTCGCGCGGTAGACCGCCAGGGATGACAAAGCCGCCGCCGCTCCCACCACATACGCTATCGTCTGCACCCAAGCTCTTACATCCATCGCATCCTCCACCTCCGCATCCTACCCCAGAAGCCCGTGCAACCACCTGCTCAGTGGTCCCCGCCGCAGTCGTCAGTCGTCGGTCTTCAGTCGTCGCCCGGGCCCAGCCAAACTGACAGCTGAGAACTGAACGGCCGAGCTAAGAGCTAAAGGCTAAGAGCTAAAAGCCAGGAGCTAGAATTCCCCCCGCCCGAAACGTATACTGACTCCCCCATGAAAGTCGTCGTCATCATCCCCGCCGCTGGCCTTGGCACGCGCATGACGCACGCGCCCACGCGCGGCAAGAAGCCCGCACCATCGAAGCAGTTCACCGATCTCGGCGGCACCCCGATTCTTATTCACACCCTCCGCAAGTTCGCCGCCGCCCCGGAAGTCGCCGAAATTCTGATCGCCCTGCGCAAGGATGAGATCCCCGCCTTCCGCGCCCGTCTCGAAAAGGAAGCGAAAGACGTTTTGCAGAAGAATGTCCAACTGGTGGAAGGTGGCGAGCACCGCCAGCACTCGGTCGCCAACGCGCTGAACGCCGTCAGGGCCGCGCCCGATGACATCGTCCTGGTGCACGACGCCGTCCGCCCCTTCGTCACGCCCGAAATCATACGCGACGTCATCCACGCCGTCGAAAAGCACGGTGCCGCTATCGCCGCCGTGCCCGCCGTCGACACCATCAAGCAGGTGGACCGCACCGCGGAAAACGCCGTCATCCACACGACGATTCCACGCGAACGCATCGTGCAGGCGCAAACGCCGCAGGGCTTCCGCTACAGCCTGTTGAAGAAAGCCTTCGACGACGCAGCCGCCGACGGCTTCCTCGGCACCGATGAAGCCTCTCTGCTCGAGCGCGCCGGCGTCCCCGTAGCGGTCGTCATGGGCTCGCCCCGCAACCTCAAGATCACCACGCCTGGTGATCTTGAACTGGCCGAGTTCTATTTAAGGAAGTAAACTTCTTTCACCGCAGATTTTCGCGGCAGACCTTTTCCACCAGGAACTACAAACTCGAACCCGCAACCTTGAGACCTTAAAACTTTGAAACCTGACTCCAAACTCGCCACCCGCATCGGTTTCGGCTGGGACTCGCACGCCTTCAAGCCCGGCATTCCCCTCAAGATCGGTGGTCTCGAGATCCCCCACGACGAAGGACTCGGCGGCCACTCCGACGGAGACGTCCTGCTGCACGCTCTCACCGACGCTCTGCTCGGGGCCATCGCCGGACCCGATATCGGCACGCTCTTTCCGCCTACCGATCCACAATGGAAGGGCGCCGACTCCGCCATCTTTCTGCAGAGAGCACTCCGCCTGATTACCGAAGCCGGCTACGCCGTCGTCCAGGTGGACTCGACTGTCATTGTGAATGCGCCCAGGATCGGTCCGCACGTCCTGCGCATGCGCCAGCACGTGGCCGACCTTCTCGGCGTGGGTATCGAGTGCGTTGGTCTGAAAGCCAAGACTCCCGAAGGCCTCAATCACGACAACGCCGCTGTGGCACACGTGGTGGTGTTGCTCGAAAGAAACAAGCCAGGCAAGAAAAAAGCGCAGAAGTAGGAGAAGGCTATCGGGAGAGCTTGGAAGCTAACGGCCAAGAGCTAAGAGCTAGAAGCTTCTTCTCTCACACCGCCTCGAACTCATCCTTCAACTGCTCGTGCTTCACGCGCGCTGCCTCGACCAGCGCTCGGAAGATCGCGCGCGACGGCTCGTCATCTCCCACCGACCGTTCCGGATGCCACTGCACCGCCAGCACGAAATGGTCCGGCGCCGTGCCTTCAAGCGCCTCAATCACACCGTCTTCCTTGCAGCGCGCCACGGTGCGTAGCCCGTCGCCCGCGACATCAGCCGCCTGGTGATGGCTTGAGTTCACTTCAATCTCCACCGGTGTCGCCGCGCGCGCAGCAACAATCTGCGCGAGCCGCGAATCACCGTCAATCTCTACCCAATGCGCCCGCGGCACCTTGCGTCCCGCCTCGTGATTCACCAGCGTGCGCTTATCCGCTGGCAGCCAGTCGGGAATATGCTGCACCAGCGTTCCGCTGCGATAGACGTTCAGAATTTGCAAGCCGTAACAGATCGCGAGGATCGGCTTGCGCATGTTGTAGGCGTCTTGCAGCAGCAGTTCATCGACCGTGTCACGCTTGGCATCTGCCTGTGCCGTGTGCGGCTCGCGCGCCGCATCGTATTTCGCCGGATCGACATCCGCAGCGCTCCCGGGCAGTAGCACTCCTTCGCAGCGGGCAATGTGCTTCATGATTTCAGCCGGAGTGCCATCGAGCGAGATCGCAACCGGCTCGCCTCCCGCAAGGCGCACCGCTTCTTCGTACTGCGGCAACGCGCGACGCACGTAGTCGTCGTCGAACGATTGCGGCACGGGCACAGCGATTCTCGGCGCACGTCCGCTCACGGCTGGCCTTTTTGGTTCAAGGCGGCGGCCGCTTCGCTTCGCGCCTTCAGGTACTGCCGGATCTCAAGGATCACGGCACAGATGAACGTAACTGCCGCCACCACCTTGACCGCTGGAATCGCGAAGCTCCGGTAAGCGTGGGACATTACAAGCGGCTGCTCGCGCACCACGTACCAAAGCGCCGTCCCTACAATGCCGACCAGCAGCAGAAGCGCAAACGACAGTGCCGAGACGGCAAACGTAATCACCAGGACGCGCGGTGCAATGGCCAGCACGCTCGGCCGGCGCACGGTGGCAGAGTTCGGCATGGTTCTAACCTACACCAGCACGCGTCCCGCGTGCAGCCACCCGGATACTGTAGAATCAACCAATATGTCGCAAGCAGCGCCCGCACTGACGCGGACCCCGTCGGAAGTTGTCCGCCAGACCCCCGTCTCGCAGGCGCCCAATGGCATTTGCTACGCGCACAGCGGCGAGATCACGCTTCCCGAAGCCGATCTCGACCGCATGATCGCAGCCGTACCGCGCGCGATCGCGGGAGCGCTCGAGCGCAAGGCCTACTACTTCGTGCCACTCACCGTCAGCCAGGGTGATGAGACGCTCATCGCCGAGCGCTACGACGTCGCGCTGAGCGACCACGCCGTCTGCCACCGCAACCTCAACCTCGGCGATGCGCAGTGCGTGTTCATCTCTACCCGCCTGATGGACGACAAGTTCTCGGTGGCATTCGAGTTCTTCATCAACGTGGGGCACGCCCTGGTGGAACGCGCCGGCGTGCCACAGGAATTTATGGACCTCGCCTGGACACAGGTGGAAGCGAACGCCCGGGGCGAGACCTCGCTCGACGCCTGGGAAACACGCAAGCTCGCCACCTCCGGCAGCGGAGAGACGGAGAAGTACAAGAACGAATACTTTTCCGCCGCGTTTTCGGATGCTGTTTCGATCTACCTGCTCACGCTCTACCTCGACGTGGACTACCACGAGCTGCGCGAGCGCGACTACCCGCTGCTCGCGCCCAACGCGTTGGCCGAGCGCCTGCGCAGGGTGGCGGAGTTGTTTCCGCCGAACCCCGGGTTTGAGTTCGCGGTGCTGTACCGGCGAAGGTCGTAGGAAGCAGCTGTCAGCTCTTAAGCCTTTAGCTCTTAGCGACCCCTATGTGGCGCGGGCACTCTTGCCCGCGGCCTTTGACTCTGGTTTTGACTTAGGTTTTGACTTTGGTTGTGTGGGGGCGGGTCTCTGACCCACCCAGGCCGAGCGCGGCTCGGCAGATTCGCAAAGCCCCGGGTGCGGATGGCTAGGTCGTTTCAAATCAAGTACGTATCTTTAAGTTATTGATAACAAAGGACGCGGCTTCCGGGCCGAGCCTTGATTCCGGCAATGTGAACACCACTCAGGATGCCATTTAAACGCGTTTAGGAGCCCAAGGCGCGATGTTTACAGCATTGGGAGACTAACCCCGGCTGCCCGAATGCCGACGGCGGCTTAAAAGGGATTCTAGCGCGAGTCTCCCAGACCTCAAAGCTATTGCTGTACATGACCGCGGGTCACATAGTGACGGGATTCAAGAAACCCCGCCTCCCATCTGGTCTTGCATGCGCAGAACGGAGACCTCGGGTTTCTCAGGGTTGTAGCGAATCATCACGCACCGGCCTTTCCACTTGCCCGCCCAATCCCAGGCTGCTTGCTCATCGATGAAGGCTTTGGAGTAGTAGCCAGAATGAAAAATCCCATCCACCTGATACGAGTACCCAAGGCTAGCCTTGGCTAGTTCCACGCCTCCAAAACCGGACCGTCCATGCCATCGAACTGCCGCTACGTCTGTGGTCTCAACGGAACCGGACGCAGTTCGCCAGCTTTCCGCTCGAAGCGAACGAATCCACTCCGGTAAACGGTCGCGCCCAAAGAGAAATGCGAAGACGGCTGCCAACCCCGCGAGAAGGGCCGCGTAGGTCGCGATGCGTTCGATCATCTCGTGGAACGGGTCTTGCATCGCTATTCGCCTCCTGCACCCATAATCTCTCGCTTTCGCACCATCTGCACTATCCACCATCCTGCCAGCGCAGCGGCGATGTGTTTCAAAGCGTGGCCGCCGATAACTTGCCCGAGAGAGTACACCGCGTGGTCGAAGGTTTCGAGGAGTTTGGCCAGCGCGTACCAGCCCACGGCGCCGAGAAGATCGAGCGTGCGGGTGTAGGGCAATGGGAACAGAACGAGGACCAACGGCAGGACGACCACGCCGTATGCCTGGATGAAAGCGTAAGTGCGGAGATCGCCGGCGCCGCGCAGTTCGCTCGCGTACCAGGCGAAAACGCTCCATACGCCGATGCCGACGAGCACGGGCAGCAGCCACAATCCTGCGCGCACGCTGATGCGCTCGGTTACCACTGCGGCCACGAGCGCCATGAAGGTAACCGCCATGGGCAAGCGGTCCCAGACGAGGCGGGCGTTGTCGGGCGCCCGGTGGTAGTAGGCAGAGCCGAACGCTGTCAGCAGGAGGCCGGCGAAGACGACGGCGTAGGGCCAGCGTTCGCGGGAATCGTGAAAGCGCGCCGCCGAATCGCGCCGTGCCAGAAATGCAAGCCCTACAAGTCCGGCGATGGCAAACGGCAGGTTCGAAACCACGTCGAGAAAATTCGGGATGCCGAGCCAGGCTCGGTGATGGGCGAAGTTGTGGTAGGCGGCGGGTTGGGGGATGCGGGGGAGAAGGAAGGCCACGGCGATGAGGGCAGCGGTAGCAACCAGCAGAATACCGAGAGCTCTGGGGCGCGCCATCATCGGGCCAGTAACCCAATGCAGAATAGCGGGTCGAGAGTAATTCTCAGGGGCATGTGGGTGGCATTCTAATACCAAGACCGTGGACTGAATCACCTGGGTGAACGATTGCCGCTGTGCCCGGCTTGGGCGGGCGAGGACGCCCGCCCCCACACAATCAAAATCAAAGGCAAAATCACGATCAAAATCAAAGGCCGCGAGCAAGAGTGCCCGCGCCACACGCCAAAAGCCAAGGGCTAAGAGCTGCTTTTCTGGACTACAATTCCACCGTGCCCATCACCGTCCGGTCGTTTGCCAAGATCAATCTCGGGTTGTACATCGGGGGCGTGCGTCCGGACGGGTTTCACGAGCTGCGCACCGTGTACCAGACGGTCGCCTTGCACGATGTTCTGCGGGTGAGCGCGGAGCCGGGTTCCGGAATTGAAATTCGCTGCAAGAATCCGAGCGTGCCGACGGACAAGTCCAACACCTGCTATGCGATGGCCGAGCGAGTGATGGAGGAGTTTGCTGTCAAGCGGCGCGTGGTCCTTGAGATTGAAAAACATCTTCCGGTACAGGGCGGACTGGGCGGGGCGTCGTCGAACGCTGTGGCTACGCTGTTCGCGCTGGAACTGGCTCTCGGCAAACGACTTGCGGGAGATGAGCGGCTGCGCCTGGCGGCCGAGGTTGGCTCCGATCTGCCCCTGTTTCTGATTGGCGGGACGATACTTGGCCTGGAGCGCGGCGAGGCGGTTTTTCCGCTGCCGGAGGTGCCACCGACGCCGTGTGTGGTGGTTGCGCCGAAGATTGGGGTTTCAACGCCGGAGGCTTTTGCGGATTGGGACAAGCAGGCGGGAAAATTGACGCCTGGGGATGGGTCCAGTAGAATGTTGGAGTTCGGCCGCAAGCTGTCTGCGTGGCTGAGTGGCAACGCCGGTGCTCCCGCAGGGCGCGGGGGCCGGGTTGGGAATCCGCTTCTCGACCTCGTCCATGCCGGGATCGCAAACGACTTTGAACGAGTCGTCTTCCAGCAGAATCCCGAATTGTGCGAGTTGAAGCGCGAACTTTTGCGTTTGGGCGCGTATTACGCCTCGCTGTCGGGGTCCGGATCGGCGCTGTATGGGCTGTTTGCCCGCAACACTGGTGCGAGACGCGCGGCGAAGTTGCTGAAGGCGCAGGGTGTCCCAGCTTATGCGACGGCCACCCTTCCTAGGGCAGAGTATTGGAAGAAGTTTAGGATGAGATAGTCGTCGGTCGTCAGTCGTCAGCAAACGCGGTCTCGAATCCTGACGACCGAAGACTGAAGACTGCCGACTGCGGTTACTGGGCCGTCGACTAATGGTAGGTCAAGTGCCTTTGGAGCACTTTGTCTAGGTTCGAATCCTAGCGGCCCAGCCAGAAGATCAGTCGTCGGTCATCAGTCGTCAGCTCTGGCAGTGCACTTGAGCCGTGCTGACGACCGAAGACTGATGACTGACGACTGAAGTAGCAAGCCAGAAGCTTTAGGAGCCCCAACGCAGTAGCCAACCAGCTACCGAGGAAAAAAGCGATGGCCACGACAGCAGCGCCCACAGAAACGAAGACGGAAAAACGAGTGCCGCAGCAGGAGAAGACGCAGCCGCAGGAAAAGCCGGAACGCAAGCCGCGTCCGCGGGTGGACGATAAGTTCAAAGTCTTTTCCGGCAGCGCGAACATGACTCTGGCCGACGAGGTGTGTCACTTCCTCGGCTTGCAGCGCGGGCAGGCGTTTCTGACGCGCTTCAAGGACGGCGAGTGCTATGTGCAGATCCAGGAGAACGTGCGCGGGGCGGATGTATTCGTATTGCAGCCGACCAGCCGTCCGGTGGATGAGCACATCATGGAGCTGCTGCTGATGATTGATGCGCTAAAGCGTGCTTCGGCGCGGCGCATCACGGCGGTGATTCCGTACTTTGGCTATGCGCGGCAGGATCGGAAGGATAAGCCACGCGTGCCGATTTCGTCGAAGCTGGTGGCCGATCTGCTGACGACAGCGGGCGCGGATCGGGCGCTCATCCTCGATCTGCATACGCCGCAGTTGCAGGGGTTTTTCAATATTCCGGTGGACCACTTGTTTGCATCGCCGGTGCTGGTGGATCACTTCAAGAAACTGGCGCTGCCGAATCTGACCGTGGTTTCTCCGGATGCAGGCGGCGTGGAACGCGCTCGCTTTTTCGCGAAAAAGATGGACAGCGCGCTGGCCATCGTCGACAAGCGGCGTACCGACATCAATGTGGCTGAGGTCATGAACGTGATCGGCGACGTGACGGGACGAAGCTGCTTGATCCTGGACGATTTGATTGATACGGCGGGGACGCTGGTGAAGACGGCGCAGGCGCTGCTCGACAACGGGGCGGCGGCGGTTTATGCCTGCGCCACGCATGCGGTTTTGTCGGGGCCGGCGGTGGAGAATATTTCTCATTCGCCGCTGATGGAAGTGGTGGTGACGAACACGATTCCGCTGACCGAGTCGGCCGCAGCGGAACCCAAGATTAAGGTGCTCTCCGTGGCCGGGCTGATTGGAAGCGCGATCCGCTCGATTCACGAAGAGACTTCGGTAAGCAGACTTTCATTGTAAGGAAACTGAATTCAATGGCAAAAGCAACTGAAAATAGCGTTTTAGAAGGCAAGCCGCGCAAAGCGGTCAACAAGAATGAGGCGCGCCGCGTGCGTCGTGGCGGGCTGGTGCCGGCCGTGCTCTATGGCGCGGGCAAAGAAACCGCGTCGCTGAGCGTGGAACCGCGCGAGGTGCTGCGCATTCTGAACTCGGAGACGGGGCACAACACGATTTTCGACCTCACGCTCAATGACGAGAAGACACGCGCCATGATCGTGGACTGGCAGTACGAGCCGATCAAGGGCGCGCTGCTGCACGTGGACTTCAAGCGCATCGCGATGGACAAGGTGCTGCGCGTGAAAGTGCCGATCCTGCTCAAGGGCGAATCGGTGGGCGTGAAACAGCATGGCGGCATCATGGAGCAGATTCTGCGCGAGATAGAAATCGAGTGCCTGCCAGGCGACATTCCGAGCCACGTGGATTACGACGTGACCGAGCTGACATTCGGCAAAGTGGTGCGCGTTTCGGATCTGCCACGTACCGAGAAGCTGAAGTTTTTGACCGACGCCAACAGCATGGTGGCGCACGTGGTCTCGGTGAAGGAAGAAGTTGTGGCCACACCGGAAGCGACGGCGGAAGCTGCCGCAGCAACTCCGGCCGAGCCCGAGGTTATCAAAAAGGGCAAGCAGGAGGCCGAGGAGGAAGGCGCGGAGGGCGCTGCTCCGGAGAAGGGCGAGAAGGCCGAGAAGAAGGAAAAGAAGTAGAAGCAATCGTGGCTGGGCCGGGGTTCCGGCCTGGCTTCTTGTGCCGGGAAGTCATCTGAAGCGGAGCCTGAGGAGTCCGCGGAACAAAGCACCTCAGGGGCTAAAGCCCGCGTTGATTTTGCGGCGGGACGGCACGGCTGAAGCCGTGCCCTTTCAAACCCGTTGAGGAAGGCTTCTGTAGTTGCGAGAGCTTTCGTCATGGGTGAGGCGTGAAACTGATAGTCGGTCTGGGAAATCCGGGGATCGAGTACGCGTTCACGCCGCACAACATGGGGTTCCTGGCGGTGGATCGTCTGGCGGAGTTGCATGGCGGCGTGAAAATCGCGAACCGCCAGTGCCGGGCGGTTACGGCGCGAACGGTGATCGCAGATGTGCCGGTGCTTTTGGCCAAGCCTGAGACCTACATGAACCTGAGCGGCATGTCGGTGCGGGAGCTGGTGGCCGAGCACGAAGTCGATGTAACGAAGGATCTCGTGGTGATTTACGACGAGCTGGATCTGCCGTTGGGTGCGATTCGAATCCGACAGCGGGGAAGTTCGGCGGGGCACAACGGAATGCAGTCCATTCTGGATGCGCTGGGCACGGAAGAGATTCTTCGGATCCGGTTGGGCATTGCGCCTGACCACAAGATTGGCGACGGGGCTGAGTTTGTGCTCACGCCCATTCGCAAATCGCAAGAGAAGACGTACGACGAAATGCTGGGAAACGCGGCTGAGGCCGTGAAAGTGATCTTGAAGGAAGGGCCGGAGGCGGCGATGAACCGGTTTAATCGCCGCGACAAGCCGCCCGAGGAATAAGCAAGCCAGGAGCGGAAGGAATGTCCGCTCCGGCCGGGATCGCCCGGCAGGATTTGGAGAAAACTGAATGCAACGCACTTACGAAATCATGTTCATCGTCCGTCCCGATCTGACGGAAGAGGACAACGACAAAATCATTTCTTCACTGGAGACGCAGGCGAATTCCGCCGGCGCAAGCGTGAAACACGTGGAGCGCATGGGCAAGCGGCGCCTGGCTTACGCGGTGCGCGGCTTCCAGGACGGGCTGTACGTCCTGCTGACGGTCGAGGGCAGCGGCAACGCGGTGCATGAGATCGAGCGCCGCATGCGCGTGACGGAGCAGGTGATCAAGTTCATTACCGTGCGCATGGACGAAGAGCAGAAGCGTCTGGACAAGATGAAGAAGCTCCGCGACGCCAAGCGCAAGACTTCGAGCGCCCCGGCACCGCCTGCGGAAGCGCCGGCGGCAGCGGCGGAACCAAGCGCGCCCGCTCCGGCGACCTCGCAGTAGAGTTTGGCTTGACTGCCGCGGCAAAAAGCGCCGCGGCCGGAGCGGGTCGGAGACTCGCTCCCATACATGAAAATTGAGAAGGAGCAACATGGCTGACGAAAACGTGCAGAAACCGGCGGGAGCGCCGGAGGGACAGAGTTCGGGCGGTGGACAGAGCTCGGGCGGCGGGCAAGGCTCGAGTGGAGGACACGGCGGCGGACACAGCGGAGGGTACGGCGGAGGTCGTCCGGGTGGAGGGCGTCCGCCACGCCAGGGAGGTCCGCGTGGGCCCGGTGGTCCGGGTGGGCGGAAGTTTTTCCGGCGCAAGAAGGTTTGCAAGTTCTGCGTGGAGAAAATTGACGCTATTCCTTACCGGGATGTAAGGCTCTTGCAGCAGTTTGTGGCGGAGAGCGGGAAGATTGTGCCGCGGCGGTTGACGGGAGTGTGCACGCCGCACCAGCGGCGGTTGTCGCGGGCGATTAAGGTGGCAAGGAACATTGCCCTGCTGCCGTTTTCGAACCGGTAGGCTAGCGGCAAGCCGTAGAAAAATAGCGGGGCTTCGCCCCGCATGCACGGGCGAGGACGCCCGTGCCCACACAAAAGAGCCAAGGCCGCGGGCAGGAGTGCCCGCGCCACATGGAACAATTTCGTCGGGGCTGGGAGAGTTGAGGTCCCGCAATAGATTGGAGTGAACGATGGAAGTCATTCTGAAAGAAGACATTGTCAAGCTGGGATCGCGGGGCGATGTGGTGAAGGTGGCGGACGGGTACGGACGCAACTTCCTGCTGCCGCGCAAGCTCGCGATTGAAGCTACGTCCGCCAACAAGGCGGTGGTCGAGCAGATGAAGTCGGCGGCCGTGCGCCGTTACGGCAAAGAGAAGACGGGCGCTGAGGAGCTGGCGAAGCAGTTCGACAACCTGTCGGTATCGTTCCAGCGCAAGTCGGGCGAGGGGGATCAGTTGTTCGGGTCGGTCACGTCGGCCGATATCGCTACGGCGCTGGAGAAGAAGGGCTTCAACATTGATCGCCGGAAGATTCAGTTGCACGAGCCGCTGAAGACGCTGGGCGACTTCATGATTCCGGTGAAGCTGCATCGGGAAGTGACAACGCACCTGAAGGTAGTTGTGGAGAAGGAAGCGGCGGCGGAGTAGGTGGGAGGCCGCCCTCCCGCATAGTAACGTCGGGAGGGGTCGGACCCCTCCAAAAGGCTGGGCTACCCGCGGTCACCGGCTCGTTTCGCAAGAACCTCTGGGACAACATCATTGTCTAGTGCGGCCCCCAACTCGTTTAGCAGCGAGATGGATTCAGCAGACAGATACAGCCCTCGTGGACGCTCGTCTTCTTCGCAGTAGGTAACGACCTCTAAGTAGATATCGGCCTCGGCCCCTCGATGTTTCTTGATCGCCGGGGAGAAGGACCGATATTGCTCCAGCAGAGCTTTCACTCCGCGGTCAACATCGTCCTCGTCGAGGCGGACGCGCATCGTCTGCCAATTCCACCAATAGTCGTTGGCCGTACCTTCCCTCGGTGCCTTGAGCTTTTCTATGCGTGCACCTGGAACATCTGTTTCTTCGTGAAGGGCGCGAACGGTAGCTTCATCACTTACCACGCGGAGATACGCTTCAATGCGCATAGGTCGTAGAAAAAGTTGGCGCCCCGCTCATCCACCTCGCGGACAAGAGTGTTCGCGCCACACGGGCTGACCGTCCGGTTACTCGGCAGCGTGATCGGCTACTACCGGCTGTTTCTTGCCGTCCCCGGCCGACCCGCTGCGAGCGGGCTCAGGACGCACGGCGGCGCTGCGCTCATCCCATTTGCCGAAGATCATTTTTCCGGCGGTGGTCTGCAGGACCGACGTCACCGAAATGTCGATGGTCTTGCCGATCATTTTGCGGGCGTTGTCGACAACGACCATCGTGCCGTCGTCGAGGTAGGCGACGCCCTGGTTGTACTCTTTGCCTTCTTTCAAAATGAAAACGCGCATGATCTCCCCGGGCAGCACGACAGGCTTGAGCGCGTTGGCGAGTTCATTGATGTTCAGGACTTCGACGCCCTGCAGTTGCGCAACCTTGTTTAGGTTGAAATCGTTAGTGACGATTTTGCCTTCGTAGACTTTGGCCAGTTCGATGAGTTTGAGGTCAACCTCGCGCACGGTGGGGAAATCGTCTTCGACAATCTGGATGTTGAGGGACGCGACTTTCTGCAGGCGCTGCAGGATGTCGAGGCCACGGCGGCCGCGATTGCGTTTGAGCGAGTCGGCAGAGTCGGCGACGAGTTGCAACTCGCGCAGAACGAACTGCGGGATCACCATGATGCCATCGAGGAAGCCGGTTTCGGCGATGTCGGCGATGCGGCCGTCGATGATCACGCTGGTGTCGAGGATTTTGTAGCTTTTCTTGCCTTGCTTTTCGCCGCCGAAGAGGCCGCCGAGCGCGGCGAGGTTCAGCAGGTCGCCCTTATTGGCTCCCACGATCAGGCCGACGTAAGCCATGAGCAACATGACCAGCAGCTGAAGGAAGCGCTGCGTGGGACCTTCGGGTAGCGCCGTGCGCAGGATCAGCGCAAAAAGGTAAGCGCCCACGATGCCCAGGATGCTGCCAATGGCGGCGCCAATCAGCCGCTTCAGGCTGATGAGGCGCAGACGCCATTCGAAGAGAATGATGGCGACGCCGATGAGGACACCAACGCCGGCGTCCAAACGAGCGGGCAGATTAAAGGGGTGAAGGACCAGACAGGCAACGGCCACGACAACAACAAATATGAAACGAACCAAGAATAAGTCCACAAAGAACCTCCTGGGGTGCCGCCAGGCGCGACCGGCGCAGGAGAGCCAAGTCGCCCACGAACATTCCCCTTCGGAAGGTGCGCCCTGTTGCCAGGCGCGACCGGGGTAATCTCAGCAGGGCCTATGAATGACATGAAGCACGCCCCGCCCCGGCAGACGACCATCCGGCGCCGGACTGGTTACAGATACAGAGGGGAGTATATACCCGGGCAGGGCATGCTGGCGCAGAGCGCGCAATGGCAGAAAACAACAGTAATGCCCAAGCGGGCTGCTAAACTGCGACCATGAAAGCAATTGTGATTCCTCGTTTTGGCGGACCTGAGGTGCTGGAGTTGCGCGACGTGCCGGAGCCGCAAATTGGCGCGAACGAAGTGCGGGTGCGGGTGGAAGCGGCGGGCGTGAATTTTGCCGACATCATGTCCGCCAACGGCGGTTACCCGGGGACGCCGGAGCCGCCGCTGGTGGCGGGACGCGAGTTCGCGGGCGTGATTGAATCCACTGGCGAGCGCGTGATGGGCTACACGCAGTGGGGCGGGTTCGCCGAGGTGGTGGCGGGGCATCGCGGATACCTATGGCCGACACCGGACGGGTGGACAGGGGCGGAGGCGGCGGCGTTTCCGGTCAACTACTTCACGGCTTACCTCGCTTATTGGAAGGCGGGATTGCTGGAGCGAGCCGCGGGAGAACCGACGCCGCGAGTGTTGATCCACGCGGTAGCGGGCGGGGTGGGAACGGCGGCGGTGCAGGTTGGAAAGTTGCTCGGAATCGAGATGTACGGTACGTCGTCTTCCGATGAAAAATTGCAGCGCGTGAAGGAGATGGGGTTACAGCACGCGATCAACTACAAGAAGCAGGACTACGAGCAGGCAATTCGCGAGTTGACGCACGGCGAGGGCGTGGACGCGGTATTTGAAATGCTGGGCGGCGATCACACCGGCAAGAGCATTCGCTGTGTGCGGGAATTCGGACGCGTCATCGTTTATGGGTCGGCGACGGGGAAGGCTTCTTCGATTGACACACGTGCGCTCTACGCGAAGGGAGCGAGCGTGCACGGGTTGTGGCTGACGGTGCTCTCCGGCAACAAGAAAGTGATGGAGCCGGCCGCGAAGCAAATGGCGCAGTGGATTGCGCAAGGCAAGCTGCGGCCGGTGGTGGGACACACGTTTCCCCTGGGCAAAGCAGGCGACGCATTCCGGCTGATGCTGGAGAGAAAGAACTTCGGCAAAGTTGTGTTAACGATGAAGTAGAAACATTCACAAGTGTTGTCCGCACATAACAGTGCTGTATGTGTTATCGCGCGCGCTCGGAAAATCTTTGTAAGCCTTTTGACGGTTCTTTCCTGATTCTTTGCGGCGTCGCTCACCATCCAATACCCATTCCGTCCAAGGAACAGCGTCCGTAGTTGCTGAAGGCTTCAAGAAATTTTCTTGAACTTCTTGCGATCCGGAAACGTTCAGTACTAGATGGCAGCACTCCGTACGAGGGATATCGATGCGGGGTCTGACGATGTGAAGCTCTGGTCGAATTAAAAAGGGGTTCAACGGATTGTCGCCGCTCGTGGTTTGGCGGCCCTGGCGACGGCAATCCCCGCAGGAGGCAGCGCTTTGCGGCGCCGATCTCTGTGTCGTTGAACCCGCGGGAGCATTGTAGGCCAACCGCGCAGAAAGGCAAGCCTCTCCGCAGGTAGGTTTCAGCAGGCCGCCACACACGGGGTTCCGGCATGGTCCGGAGAGAGGATGAGAGCAATGAAAAAGATTTTGGGTATGGCAGCGGTTGTAGGCGTGGTTCTGGCGGGAGCGACAAGCGTGTTCGCGTCGTCGGGAACGCTGACAGTGAGCGAGCCGGTGCAGGTCAACGGAAAAACCATTGCTGCAGGTGAATACAAAGTGAAGTGGGAAGGTACGGGCGCAACCGAAGTCAGCATCCTGAAGGGCAAGGAAGTTGTGGCCACGGCGCCGGCGCGGTTGGTCGAGATGGAGAAGGCTCCGTCAGCGGATGCGGCCGTGCTGGAGAAGAACAGTGACGGCACGCGCACAGTAAAGGAGATCCGGTTCGGTGGGAAAAAGTTTGCCATCGCGCTGGGAGATCAGGCAGCTAAGAGCGACTTGATGGGATCGAGCTCGAAGTAGAACGGTTGAGAATTCGGAGAGTGTGGGAGTGGCACGGAGCCACTCCCTTTGGTTGTGAACTCTATTTTTCGGCGAGGACGTCGTAGTTGTAGTTGACGAGAGCGCCGCGAGGCTTATCTTTCAGGCCCTTGAGGGGGACCTTCTGTTCCAAGTTCGAATTCCCTACCAGGCGTGCGCGGCCCATGGGGACGGTGCGTCCGTCTGGCAGTTGGAGATAGAGGGGCACCAGCATTTTGAAATGCTCGTCCACGCCGGACTGCGTCAGCTTGAAGGACCAAACGACGTCACCATCGGCGCCGGTTTCGAACGAAGATTCGAGATTGTACTTGGGAAGCGCGGTCCCGTAGACGTATTCGTTGAAGAACCAGTCCATCTTGTGGTTGCCGTCGAGATCCATCTCCTGCGTCATGTGCCTCTCGACCATCGCCTTGAAGTCTTCGGTGGTGGCTGAGCGATTGGTGTAGGTTTTGACGAAATCCTGCATGAGTTCTTTGAAGGGCTGGTCACCGGTGCGGCGGTCGTGCATCATCATGCGGATCATATGCAGGATGTAGCCGCCCTTGGGATAAATGAGACGGCGGGTGAGATCGAAGCCAGTGCGGGAGTTGCTCATACGGTAGCCCAGAGTGACAGGCCCGGCGTCGATGGCGCGAAAGCCTTCCTTGTTGCGTTCGGTAAGAAGTTCGCGCTCGTCGTTCCAGAATTCGAAATACTTCTTTGGGTCCTTGCTGTAGACGGCTTGCAGATAGATAGAGGCGGAAAGCTCGGCAAACCCCTCGCTCATCCACTGGTCACGGTAGGATTCGAAACCGACCGTGTGCCCCCACCACTGGTGGGCAACTTCGTGTGGTGTGACCACACGCCAGTAGCCGCGGTCGCCAAAGTCCATGCCCAATTGGTGGCGGATGGTTGTGTCGAAGAAGTAACAGAGCGGGATGTAGATCACACCCGGCCAAGCTTGGCCGTAGTTACACGCGGTCTGCTGGGTAAGAGCAACCTGCTTATAGGGAATCGGGCCAAAGTAGTCGGAATAAATCTGCAAGGCGAGCTGACCTTCGGCAAGAGCCTTCTTGTTCAATCCTGTGGTGCCCATGTTGCCGAGCGTCGACATGCTGACGTGTGACCCCTGAGTAGGCAAGTCGTTGTCCGCTGCGTGCTGCAGGCCTTGCACCCAATCGGGCGGGTTTTCGTTGGCGTAGGACTCGACGACGTAGCCGAACTTCTCGATTTTTGCTTCTTCTTTCTTGAATCTTCCAAAACTGAAGCCAGCGACCGTGAGCGGCACTTCACTCTTCCACACGCTCACTGCGTGGTCGCCATCGTTGGCCTCCGAAACGAGGGTGCCCGTAGCAGCCATCTTCATACCTTTCGGAACCCGGAATGTCATATCGTAGTTTGCGTATTGGCCAAACGACGAGTTGGGGTACCAGTTCTCACGCGCTACGGGGTAGTAGTTGCCACTGCCTTCGCTGATCACCGCTTCCTTGCCGCTGTACTCCGTGCTGACCGTGTATTGCTCCCCTGCGGCCAGCGCCTTGGGCAGGATGACGTAAAGGTTGGCGTCTTCTTTCTTGTCTTCCTGGATAAAAGGAAGGCTCCCCCCGTCGGCGCCGGTCACTTTCTGCACTCGCAGCGAAGGGAACAGATCGAAAGGAACGACGCGCAGGCCGTTCATCTGGGAAATAAACGTGGTGGCCGATTTGCCAATCAGGTTAGCGCTTTTTTCGATCGTGGTATCGAGCTGCTGATGCTCGATGTGCATGACAGCATTGTTCTGGTTGCCCACGGCCTTCCCGCTCTCATACTCATCGCTGAGGTGAAAAGCTGCCCAAACGCCCGCTTTGTTCTCGTCCCAGGTCACGAGTTCCACTTCTTCCGGGGCCACCGGCACGAGTATTTGAGGTGCACCGTGAGGATCGACGGCATAGATGGTCTTGCCGTTGTAGTGCTTGCCGTGGATGAAGGCCAGGAAAAATCCACCGGGCTCCGTACCCAAGACATCCTCGAGCAACCGGCCCTCGAGGTTGTACCTGAGCATGTGATCGTGCCGCATGGCGTGCTTGCTGTCGTCGAGCGGGCTGGCGCTACAGCCAGCGGAAGCGGGAGAGGTTCTTTTCTTGATTTCGTCGTAAGTTACGTCGGTGAAGCGCAGAACCAGAGTTGAAAAAGCCTCGCTGTATTCGCTCTCTTTGGTCAACAGCTTCAGAGTCCCTCGCTCAATGGGGATCGGAGGTTCGAGCACAAAGTTGCCGTCACCCTCGAACACGGCGCCGGTGACCTTGCCCTGCACGGGTGCGAGAAAGCAAAGAGTCCCGGAGTGGAGATGGAAGGTGCCGGCGTCGCGCTTCAGGGTGAGGTTGCTGACGGTGATAGCTTCCCCGCTCAGGCCGACGTTGCGTAGCTGCACGTAAGTGGGATCGGAATTGGCCAGCGAGCTTGGATCGGCTGCAGAGAGTTGAGTCGTGGCATACGAGAGGATGAGACTGAGGCAGATCAGGAAGCTGGGCTGCATGGGTCCCTCCGAAAAGACTTGGGCAAGCAGAGTAAGACCGCAGCCGAACAAGCGTCAAGGAAGCAGGTCACGCAGTTCCGGTAGCGGAAACTCCGCAGGGGCGAATCGGTTGGTCGGCTGGCGAGCAAGCAGAAAGGGGTTCTGTTGGGGAAGTGCACGCCACATAAATGGCTGCGGTAGACTGACTTGCATGAGATCGGTGATTGTGGGCACGGCTGGGCACATTGACCATGGGAAAACGGCTCTGGTGCGGGCGCTCACCGGCATTGATACCGATCGACTGGAAGAAGAGAAGCGACGGGGCATCACGATTGACTTGGGGTTTGCCCATCTGGAACTCGATGGGCGGGGCGGCGAAAAGGTGCGGCTCGGATTTGTGGATGTGCCGGGACACGAGCGGTTTGTGCGTAACATGCTGGCGGGCGTGGGCGGCATTGATGTGGTCGTGCTGGTGATCGCGGCGGATGAGGGCATCAAGCCACAAACGCGGGAGCATTTTGATATCTGCCGGCTGCTTTCGGTGCGATCGGGGATTGCGGTGCTGACGAAGTTGGACTTAGTCGACGGGGAGACGCTCGACGTAGTGCGGCTTGAGGTGGCGGAGTTTCTGCGTGGGTCGTTTCTCGAGGCGGCGCCGATGGTGGCGGTGAGCGCGAAGACGGGAGCAGGACTGGAGGAACTGAAGCGAACCCTGGCCGAGGTCGCCACCGGTGTGCCGGAGCGCGATAGCAAGGCCCTGCCGCGGCTGCCGATTGATCGTGTGTTCACTATGAAGGGGTTCGGTACAGTGGTGACCGGGACCTTGGTGGCGGGGACGATCCGGAAAGAAGACGAGCTGGAGATTTTTCCGACGGGGAAACGCGCGCGGGTGCGCGGTGTGCAAGTGCACGGAAAGCCAGCGGAGACAGCGGTGGCCGGGCAGCGCACGGCGTTGAACCTGAGCGGTGTGACGACGGAAGAACTGGCGCGCGGGATGATGCTGGCGCCGGGAGAATTGCGGAGCACATCGCGGGTGGATGTTTCGTTGAGTCTGCTGGCGTCGGCGCGGCCGCTCAAGGATCGGGCGCGGGTGCATTTGCATGCGTTCACGACGGAGACGGTGGCCGAGGTTGTGCTGTTGGGCGAGAAGCAATTGGCTCCGGGGAAGAGTGCCCTGGCGCGGCTGCGGCTGGCGGATGCGGGATTGCTCTTGCCGAGTGACCGGTTTATTGTGCGGCAGTTTTCGCCGGTCATCACGATCGGCGGTGGAGTGGTGCTGGATGCGGCGCCGAGCGAGCGCAGGGCGCGCGCGGCAGCGTCTTTTCTGGCGCGAGCGCAGTCGAACGTCGAGCCTGACGTGTTGCTGGCTCGCATCGAGCGGCGGGCTCAGGGGGGGCTGGATTTGTCTGCTGCCGTGGCCGAAACAGGATGGGCCAGGGCGCGACTTGGTTTGGTGGTGAAGGAACTCGAGCGAAACGGGCGCGTGATCTTGTGTGGCGAAACTGCCATCAGCGGCACCGCATTGGGCACAGCTCAGGAAACTGTTCTGCGACAGCTGGAGGCGTTTCACAAAATGCGCCCGATGGAGCCGGGGATGGGGAAAGAGGCGCTGCGGGAGCTGGCGGCGATGGAAACCGCCGGCTTTGAAGGGTTGCTCAAACGCCTTGCCGGGGTGAAGAAGATCGAGGTAGCTGGTGAATTTGTGCGCCTGGCGGGGCGGGGCGGTGTTCTGAAAGAAGAAGAAGCGGAATCGAAGCACGCGATCGAAGAGGCCTTTGCCCGGGCGGGACTGGCGGTGCCGGCAATGCGGGATGTGTTGGCGGGGGTGAAGGTGGACCGGGTGCGGGCACAGCAGATCGTGACCTTGCTGCTGCGCGACAAGGTGCTGGTCAAAGTATCCGAAGAGCTGGTGTTTCATCGGGTGGCGCTTGAGGATTTGCGGCGGCGCGTGGGTGAGCTCAAGACGAAATCTGCGAAGATTGATGTCGCGACATTCAAAGAGCTTACAGGAGTGACCAGGAAGTATGCCATTCCGTTATTGGAATATCTGGATCGCGAAAGAGTGACGCGGCGGGTGGGAGATGAAAGGGTCATTCTGTAGATTGTTATCGCTAGAAATGGGCGCGGATTGGCACGGCTCAAGACTTGGGTTTGCGTGTTATCCGCGTGGATCGGCGCCAGAGGCAGGCGGAACTTCACTGCGCGGGCGGGCGAGTCGCCCAGCCCCACACGGTTGGGCATGACAGGCAAGGTATGCATCATCGGGGCGGGGTTGGCGGGGTCGGAGGCGGCGTGGCAGTGTGCGCGGCGGGGCGTCGCGGTGGAGTTGTGCGAAATGCGTCCGGTGCGGTCGACGCCCGCGCATCAGACTGCAGACTTTGCAGAGCTGGTGTGCTCAAATTCGCTCAAGTCTGACAGTGAGAATACGGCACCGTGGCTACTCAAGGCGGAGATGCGGCGGGCGGCATCTCTACTGCTCGAAATTGCGCGGGTGTGCGCGGTGCCGGCGGGGCATGCTCTGGCGGTAGATCGGGTGGAATTCTCGGCGCGCGTGACGGATGCCATTGCGCGCGAGCCGCTCATCACGGTGCGGCGGGAAGAAGTCACAGCGATTAATCCAGAGCAACTGACGGTGGTTGCTACCGGGCCGCTGACTTCCGATGCGCTCTCGGCTGAGATTGCGCGATTGACGGGCGCGGCACATCTTTCCTTCTACGATTCGATCTCTCCCATCGTCGAGGCGGACTCGATTGATCGCGAGAAGGTGTATTTCGCGGCACGGTATGACAAGGGCACGGCGGACTATATCAACTGTCCGATGACGAAGGAAGAGTACGACTGTTTTTACGATGCGCTAGTAGCGGCGGAGCCGGTGGAAGAAAAAGAGTGGGAGAAGCTGAATTATTTCGAAAGCTGTCTGCCGATTGAAGAGATTGCGCGGCGGGGGCGGGACACGCTGCGCTTTGGGCCGATGAAGCCGGTGGGATTGAAGGATCCGCGCACAGGGAAGATGCCTTACGCCGTTGTGCAATTGCGGCAGGAGAATTTGCGCGCAGACTCTTACAACCTGGTTGGATTTCAGAACCACATCAAGTTTGGCGAGCAGGCACGGGTGCTGCGGCTGATTCCGGGACTGGAGAGTGCGCGCTTCGCGCGCTACGGACAGATTCATCGCAACACGTATATCAACGGGCCTTCGGTTTTGTCGGATACGCTGCAGATGAAGGAGCATCCACGCATCTTGTTTGCGGGGCAGATTTGTGGGGTAGAGGGTTACGTTGAGTCGATCACTACGGGGTTGCTGGCGGGAGTACATGCAGCGAGTCTGGCGCACAGAGAGCAGGCGATCGCTGCGCCGCGTGCGTCCGCGTTCGGGTCGTTGGTGAACTACGTGGCGCATGCGGAGGCGAAGGATTTTCAGCCGGCCAACATTACATTCGATCTGTTGCCATCTCTTGAAGAGCATGTGCGTGACCGGAAAGTGCGTCACGAGCGTCAGTGCGCGCGGGCACTGACCGGGTTCGACTCGTGGTGGGAGCATGTAAGTCGAGCGAGTGCAGTTCGTTAGAGCTACCGACGGACGCCAGTAGCACCGCACCGCCGCGACAGAATGCGCGATCTCCCTATTTCCTGCACTTTTTACTGAAACCGCCCGCATCCCATCTGCGTATCACACTCCGGTGGTTGGTATGCCTGCCGCAGGCTCTCTTTTGGCATGCCGCCGCGTCCAAGTCTTGACTATGCAGCTAACCGACCTGATCCGCGATGTGTTTCGCACGCTGTGGGCGCACAAGCTACGCACGCTGCTGACCATGTTCGGGATCGCGTGGGGCATTGTCTCGATCGTGCTCATGATGGGCGCGGGCGAAGGGTTGCGCGTGGGGCAGGCCAAAGTGGCTGTCACGCTGGGCAAGGACATCATGATTGTGTTCCACGGGCGGACAAGCTTGCAGGCGGGTGGACAGCGGGCAGGACGGGCAGTGCATTGGGTGGATGATGACGTGCCCGTCGTACTCGCTGATTCACCGGATTGCGAATATGCGCTTCCGGAGCTGGAACAGAATGACGTGCGCACGCACAGCGCATACAACGCCGCCGCCCAGCTGGTTACGGGATCACTACCGGAGTTTGCTTACATTCGGACCCTGACACCGGGCAGCGGACGCTTTTACAACTGGCAGGACGAAAACCAAGCGCGGCGGGTGGCGTTTCTCGGCACGGAAACGGCGCAGCAGCTTTTTCCGGGACGCGGAGCAGTGGGAGAGACGATCTACCTGAATGAGATTCCCTATACCGTGATCGGGGTGATGGAGAAGAAGAAACAGGATTCAAGTTACGACGGCTGGGACGTGCGCAAGATCTTCATTCCGTTCTCTGCCATGCGCCGAGATTTTCCCGATAAGCCTCCGGGAACGGCACACACATTTGATCAGTTGCTGGTAACGCCGCGCGGCGTGGATCAGCACGAAGCATGTATGCGCGAAGTGCGAGCGGCGCTGGGCAGGCTGCATAACTTTGATCCGCGGGATAAGGAAGCCTGTCCGATCTGGGATACGGTGAAGGAAGCGAAGGCGTTCCAGCAAATGACCGACGGGATGAAGTATTTTCTGGGCGCGGTCGGGGTGGTGACGCTGTTCCTGGGTGGACTGGGCGTAATGAATGTCATGCTGGTGGCGGTGCGCGAGCGGACACGGGAGATTGGCGTGCGCAAGGCAGTGGGCGCACCGGCGAGCCTCATCCTGCGGCAGTTTTTTGTTGAGGCGCTGGTGGTGGCGTTGTTCAGCGGGGCGGTGGGAATGGGAGTTGCATTTGGGTTCTGCGCGCTGGTGAACCTGGCTCCCATGCCGGATTTCTTCGCAGGACTGATTCCGACATGGAGTTCGGGGCTGCTGTCGTTTGCATTGCTGGGGACGATTGCGGTTCTGTCGGCGCTGTATCCGGCGCGCAAGGCGGCGTCGATTGATCCGATTGAGGCGCTGCGGTATGAGGCGGGAGGCTAGGGGTGTTTTCCATTTTCCCCGAGATCGCGAAAGAAGCATGGCGGGCGCTGCGGCGCAACCGCACGCGCAGCTTCCTGACCATGCTGGGGATCGTGTGGGGGATTGCCACGGTCACGCTGCTGGTGGCGTACGGGAGCAGTTTTCGCAGCATTCTGGTGAATGGGTTTGACGCGTTTGGCAAGAGCGTGGTGATCGTGTGGCCGCAGCAGACCAGCGAGCAGCCGGGCGGGCAGCGCGCGGGCAAGCCGGTACGGCTGGAGGCGGCGGACCTGGAAGCGGTGAAGAACAACGCTTCGTTCGTGAAGTTCGCCTGTCTTGAGACGGTGCGATTTCTTTCCATCAACTACGACACGCATTACGCGAATACGGCGATTCGCGGGGTTTGTCCGGAATACGGCGAGATGCGGAACGAAGTGCCGGGCGAGGGACGCTGGATTACCGCGACGGACATATTGGAGCGACGGCGGGTGGCGTTTCTGGGGAATCGCCTGAAGGAGAAGTTGTTCAGCGGGCGCACGGCGGTGGGTGAGTATGTTCAGATCAGCGGCGTGCGCTTCGAAGTGGTCGGCGTGATGGCGCGGAAGATCCAATTGAGCAACTACTTCACCAGCGATGACGAGTCGGTTTGGATACCGTTCAGCGCAGCAGGGGATGTGTGGAATACGAAGTACGCGAGCGTCCTGGTGTTCGCCCCGATTGCGCCCCAGTTCGAGAAGAAGGCGATGGAGCAGGTGCGGGCAGCCATTGCCGAGCGGCAGCAGTTCTCCCCGAGCGACGAAAAGGCGTTCCAGATGTTCGGACGCGATGAATTCCGGCCCATCATCGACGGGATCACGCTTGGGTTGCAGGGGCTGCTGCTGTTTGTCGGGACGCTGACGCTGGGCATTGGCGGCGTCGGAGTGATGAACATCATGCTGGTGTCGGTGGATGAGCGGATTCGCGAGATCGGGTTACGACGAGCGCTGGGCGCACGCAAGCGGCATATTCAGTTTCAGTTCTTGGCGGAGACGCTGCTCATCATGCTGCTGGGCGGGGCGATTGGGATTCTGCTGTCCTACGTGATTGCCACGGCGGTGGGCACGCTGCCGTTGATGGGGCCGCTGTTCGAGGATGACTCGGGCAAAGCCGACATTCATCTGCGCATTTCGTTCTTCACGGTGCTGGCCTCGACGATTGTGCTGCTGATTGTGGGCGTGGCGAGCGGTATGGTGCCGGCGCTGCGGGCGTCGAAGCTTGATCCGGTGGAGGCGCTGCGGTACGAGTAGGGTTGCACGCAATTCCGGCGTTGTAATTAGCTTTTCTTCCCTGCTGCCAGCACAAAAGTCGCACCGAAATTTACGTTCGTGCCGTCGTACCGGCGGCGCAGTTCGCTCAGGGCGTCCTGGTGGATGGCGGGCCATTGCTCTTCCTTTACTCGCGCCAGCAGCGGCTTGAAGGGTGCAGCAACGGCACGGGCGTATTCCCAAACGTCTTCAGGCGTACCGGGCCACGACCAAGGGATATGGCGCGTTTCTTCTTCGACAGTGGCGAATCCAGCCTCTTTAAGAGCGCGGGAGAGGCTTCTTGGCTCGGCGAAACGGAATGGATTGTCTCCGCCGGGAGGAAGAAGCGGACCACCGGCGTGGCGCAGCACGACGCCGATCATCGTCTGCCAGTACGGCTGTTCGAAGGGTCCCCAGGCGAGGAAGCAGGCGCGGGCACCGGGCTTGAGCACGCGGCCCAGATCGCGCAGCGCAGCAACCACATCGTGAAAGAACATGACGCCGCAGCGGCAGGTGGCCAGATCGAAGCTGGCATCAGGAAAGTCGAGACGATGGGCGTCGGCGCAATGCGTTTCGAAGTTGGTGAGGTGGCGCTCGGCAGCGCGCTTGGCGGCGACCTCCAGCAGGTCGCTGCTCTGGTCAAGGGCAACGACTCTTCCTGTGGGACCCACCAGTTCAGCCACGCTGATGGCGGGCTCGCCGGTGCCGGTCGCGAGATCGAGGACGTGCATGCCGGGTTGCGGCGCGGCGAAAGCAACGAGGGCTTCGGTCGCGGGCTTGCCCATGGCGCCGGACGGCTTGCGCCACCTCTCCGCGGCAGTCAGGCGAAAGGACGATCCCCAGGCTGAGGCTTCCGCGGGATTGGCCGAGTTCTCGCTCATTTCAGGATTTCTTGCGTGGAGCGCGCTTCTTCTTGGCAGCGGCTTTGCGCGCGGGGCGCTTGACGGCCTTCTTCCGTGCTTTCGCGCGAGGTTTGGCAGGCGCTGCGAGCAGGACCGCGACCTCGAGGTGCTTGGCTGATTTCCAGAGGCGCTCCAGGTCGTAATACTGGCGCGCGCCCTCGGAGAAAATATGGACTACAAAATCCACGTAGTCGAGCAACACCCAATCGGCCTGGCGGTAGCCTTCAATGTGAATGGGATGAAGGTTCAGCAGAGCGAGGCGCTCGTCGACGGAATCGGCGATGGCCTGTACTTGCTTCGGGTTGGTCCCATCGCAGATGACAAAGTAGTCGGTAAAGGGGCCGGCGCCCTTCTCTAGTTCGAGGGCGACAATGTTCTGGGCTTTTTTGTCCTGGGCGGCAGCGACCGCTTCGGCGATCTGGCGCTTGAGTGCGTTCTTTTTCATGCGATGGCTGGTGGTGTGATTTCTCGGTTTTGAGAGTTTGAGACTCGCGAGCCATTCTAAATGGAATGGGCCCGTGAGCGCTCCGATCAGTTGGAGGCCCTAGCAGACGAGCGCCGCTCCGCCATTGACGTTGAAGATTTCGCCGGAAATAAAGGCGGCGTGTTCGGTGCAGAGAAACAGTACGGGGCCGGCGATTTCGTCTGGCTGGCCCACGCGGCCAAGGGGAATCGCACGCAGGATTTCGCTCTGCACTTCCGGTTTCTCGAGGGCAGGAATGGTCATGTCGGTTTCGACCCAGCCCGGGGCAACGCAATTCACGTAGATACCGGAGCGGATCAATTCAGAAGACAGAGTCTTGGTCATGCTGATGATGGCGCCCTTGCTGGCGGAGTAGTCGAGGTGGAAGGCTTCGCCGCGCTGCCCGGAGGTGGACGCGATGAGAACGATGTGGCCGGTGGCAAATCCCTGGCGAGGCTGGCGCTTCATCTGCGCCACGGCGTGCTTGAGCAGGGCAAAGACGGAATCGAGGTTCACGGCGAGCGTGTTGCGCCATTGCCCGTCGGACATGTTTTCGACGCCTACATCCTCGGACGGCCAGACGCCGTGATTTGCGACGAGGATGTCGAGGCGGCCAAAACGGGTGACGGTGGCGTCGACGAGGGAGCGGGCCGTTTCTGTGCCGGTCAAATCGCACGCGACAGCATGGCAGCTTTCGGGGCTGCACTCTGCAGCAAGCTTGGCGGCGGCGTCCTGGGCACGCTGATAGTTGAAGACGACTCTGGCGCCGGCGTGCGCGAACCGGCGGACCACGGCGGCGCCAATTCCCCGCGACCCGCCCGTGACCAGGGCAACACGGTTATCGAGAGATAGAGAGACAGGCATGAAAGCAGTTTCCCTTGCGGGATAGGCTTCTGGCAAGGGTGTGAGTGGAATTAGTCGGCGTTTCTCCTTTGGCGCCGCGAGTCGCTAAGGAGGGTGTAAGCTACCGCATCGCTGAAGAGCAGGAGACTCCGATGACCATATCGGTTTTTGTTGGCACCAGCGTTGACGGCTTCATTGCCCGGCGCAACGGCGAATACGACTTTCTGCCTGCCGATGGTGGCGAACCGCACGGCTACGACGAGTTCATGGCCAGCGTCGATACGCTCGTGATCGGGCGCAAAACATTTGAGGTCGTGCTGAAGCTTGCGACTTGGCCCTATGATGGCAAACGCGTCGTTGTTCTGAGCAGCCGCCCGATCGACTTGTCGGCTGCGGGCGGAGACAGGGTCGAGCTGATGGGAGGGGCACCGGCCGAGATCGCGGCGAAGCTCGCTGCCAGCGGCTCGAATCACGTCTACGCGGATGGCGGGATCACGGTTCAGGGGTTCGTGCGTGCCGGACTCGTTCGTCGCATAACGATCACGCGCGTGCCGGTACTCATCGGCGATGGAATCCCCCTCTTTGGCTCACTGCTTCGCGATGTGAAGCTCCGTCACATGACGACGCAGTCGTATGCGAGTGGCTTGGTGAAGACGGAATATGAGGTCGTAGACTGACAAGCTGGCGCGCACTCGTCTCACCGGAGGCGCGCAATACAGCGATGTTACCGAGATTCCCGACGGCTTGCACGCGAATGATTACTGGCCGCTGTCTTGCTGGCGGCGTCTGCGAGTCGATTTAGTTCGAGGGGGTCTTTTCCGAGCGCGTCTGGCGGATGAACAGGCGCACCAGCATGCCGTCGAAGCGGATGCCGCTGAGTTCTTCCAGTTCGGCGAGCGCGCGCTCGGGACTCTTGGCCGGTGCGAAGGAGCGTTCTGAGGTCATATTGCTATAGGCATCCGCGACGGCAAGGATGCGCGAGAAGAGAGGGATCTCTTCACCGCGCAGACCGTTGGGGTAGCCGGAGCCGTCAAAGGCTTCGTGATGGTGCTCGATGGCCTGGCGCATGCGGCGGCTCCGTGGGAGAGTCGCCACGACTTCTCCGCCGACCTGGGCGTGCATTTTGACCAGGTAGAACTCATCCTCCGTGAGCGATCCCGCTTTGTTGAGGATCTTCTCCGGTAGAAAGAGTTTGCCCACGTCGTGTACGCGCGCGATGTAAGCGAGCTCTTCCAGTTCGTCTGGCGGCAAGCCGAGTGCCTGGCCGATGCTCTGGGACACGCGCATCACCTGCTTGCCGTGGCCAGCGGCATGCAGTTCGCGCGTCTCGGAGGCGCGCGCCAGCGACTCGACGGCTTCGCGCAGCACCCCTTCGTTGCACTCCTCGCCAGCGCCGCAGATGCGCTGCAACGTTGTAATCAGTTCTTCGACATGTTCCGGACCACCGTGTTCGCGCTGTAGAAAGCCTTCGATGAATGCCGAGATGAGCTGGCGTTTTACGGCGGCTTCTTCATCCTGGGTAAAGGGCTCGGCGGTGGAAACGCGATTGCCGCCGGCATGCTTGGCCACGTACATGCCAGAGTCGGCCACGCGCACAATGTCTTCGGCGGAGAAGCCGTGTACGGGGAAGCTGGCTACGCCGAAGCTGCCGGAAATGCCGTGCTCGTTGAGCATGGGATCGGTAGCCAACCAGAGTCGAAGGCGCTCGGCCAGAATTTGTGCGGGCTCAATGCCGGTTTCCGGCATGAGGATGATGAACTCGTCGCCGCCGTAGCGCGCCACGATGTTGGACTGACGACATTTCTGCTCGAGCAGGCGTCCGACGCGGGCCAGCACCAGGTCGCCCTCCAGGTGGCCGAGGGTATCGTTCACCTCCTTGAACTTGTCGAGATCGATGAGTACCACGGAGAACGGGCGGCCCGAGCGGGAGGCGCGCTTCCATTCTGAGGCAAGGGCTTCGAGGAAGAAGCGGCGTGTTTTAACGCCCGTGAGACCGTCGGTGATGGATTGCTGTTGCAGTTTCTGGAACACGAAAGAATTGTGCAGCGCCGTGGCGAGCAGGTCCGCCAAGGTGTTCATGATGAGAACGTCGTTGGGGGTAAAGGCATTCTCTTGCGCGCTCTCGATGTTGAGCACGCCCATGAGGGTTTCGCCGTAGCTGATGGGCAGGCAGAGGACCGCTTTGGAATCGGGCACGACACCCATCAAGTGGCCTTGTGCCGTGCTCTGCACCAGCGCTTTCTCCCCCGTTCGCGCCACGCGGCCCACAATGCCCACGCCCAGCGGGATGCGCCGGCCACGGGCTTGCGCCGTCGTTCCTGCTTCGGCTTTGATTTCGATGTCTTTGGTGACGTAGTCGAGGATGCCGATGCCGATGTGGTCGAAGTGGAAGGTCTTCTGCAGTTCGCGCACGATCTCTTCCAGCATGTGTTCGGCATCTTCGCTGGAGATGGCCGTCTGGGAGATGTGGTTCAGGAAGGCGAGATGGCGGGCGCGCTGTTGTTCGTCGGCGAACAAGCGCGCGTTCTCGACCGCGATGGAAACCTGGCGAGCGGCGGTTTGCATGACTTCGACGTCGCGCGTGCTGAAGGCAAATTCGCGTTCTGTGTTGAGAGCAGCCATGACACCCACCGGCCGGCCGCCGAGCAAAATCGGTGCGCCGCAGAAAGAACGGGCCGGCTCTGGAGGAATGTAGGTGACGGCGAGGCTCTCGCGCACAGCCTCCAGATCCGAGCGGATGAGCAGCGCTTGTCCGGTGCGGATCATGTGTTCGGTCAGGGCGCGCTCGACGGGGCGCGAGCGCTTGGGGAGAACGACGCCTCCAACTACTTCCAGTTCGAAGCGGATCTCCTCCCCGTTTTGGAAGGCGACGTAAAAGTTGCTGGTATCGAAAAGCTGGCCCAGTTCCTTCTGCACGGCACGCAGGATCTCGTCCTGATCGAGACGCGCACTGACCGCCTGGCCGATCTGGGTCAAGAGTTTGTACTCCTTGGTGCGGCGGTGAGCTTCGTGGGCGGCCACGTAGCTCTCCATGGTCAGGCCGATCTGAAGAGAGATTCCAATGACGAGCCGGATGTGAGTGGAACCGAACAGCCGCGAGCCGGTGTGTGGGAACAGCAGTACGCCGAAGTTGTGCTCGCGCGTACGCACGCTGACGGCGGTTACGCCGCGCACGCCTTCGTTCTGCCACAATTCCCGGAAGCGCGAGACGCTGGTTCCGGGCAAGTCCGGCACTGGCTCAGCGGCATCGTTGAGATCATCGAAGCGGACAAAGCCTCCCCGGCGCATGGCAAGTTCACAAATGTAGCTACCCGCGCTTCCGTCCAACTGATGCAGGAATTCCGGAGAGAAGCCGCGTTGAACAGAGGGGAGCACATCGCGCCAGGGGTCGGCGATGCACAGAACTACGCGCCGGGCTGGCAACGCACCCAGGAGGCGATCGAGAAACGCTTCAAGGTTTGGAACAAGATCCTGTGCCCCGAGGAGGCGACTCGCGTCCACCCCGAAGGTGGAGAAATAGAGCGTGTTCTCCAGAACGGCGCGGCGTTCATTTTCGAACAGCACCATCAACATGGCGATGCCCAGCAGCATCTGCGGTAGCGGGCCCACCATGTGGCCGAAACTGCCTACGGCCTCCAGGAACGGCGTCTGTAGTTGCCCGAACGCCATGAGCACGCCCCAGATCGCCAACGAAACACCCAGCAGCGTATGGCCGAGTGCTTTGTGCTTGTGGCCATGGAGATAGAACTTGGCGGAGCAGAACAGCAGGACGAGTCCGAGGCCGATCTCCATGTGGGAGTGCGACTGAGCATAGGTTTCCAGGCGGAGTTCTCCGCCGACCATGTGCTGCCTGAGATTCCAAGCTGCCAAAGCGACGCCTGCAGCAATCATCAGTCCGTCGTACCATCGCCAGTGGTAGGGTTGGCGGCTGAGTCGAGTGGAGATCAGAATGCACACCGCCATGGCCACGAGCATGAGGGAGGAGATGAAGAAAACTGTGGCCGAGGGACGCCGCAAAACCAGCCACGCGTCCAGCACGTAGTGCACGCAGTACGCGCCCCAGCCCAGCTGCCAGGCGCGAAAATAGGCGGCCCGGCTCTGCTCGTAGAGGTACCAAAAAACAAAGAACAGCAACAGGGCAACTACGCCCGGGAGCACGACGAAGCTG